>JAANMU010000243.1_pt1 | contig 70015 bp, 63 predicted proteins | sample 7279701 | NCBI WGS metagenome assembly JAANMU01 (sample SAMN14094539, study PRJNA606508) | bioreactor metagenome | isolation source: A lab-scale SPAN reactor treating ammonium-rich wastewater day 57 | place: Ireland: Galway | collected 2017-03-13 | reverse complement strand
AACCCTCGCGGCAGAACATCGAAAAGATCGCCATTCAAGCCGGTCGCTGCCGCGAGATCATCCGCGGCCTGCTGGATTTTTCGCGGCAGAAGAAACCGCAGAAGACGCTCACCGACATCAACGCCCTTCTGCGGCGCTGTATTTCGCTGGTGGAAAACCAGGCGCTCTTTCACAACATCACCGTCGCGCAAAATCTCGATGGGAGTTTGCCGATGATCGTCGTGGATCCGTCGCAGATCGAGAGGGTCTTTCTGAACCTCATCATCAACGCGGCGGAGGCAATGGACGAAGGCGGCACGCTCACGCTCACCACCAGTTACGGGCTGAACGCGAAGAGCGTGGACATCGAAGTGAAGGACACCGGTCACGGCATCAGCATCGAAAACATGCAAAGGATCTTCAACCCGTTCTTTACCACCAAGGAGATCGGTCACGGCGTCGGGCTGGGGCTGGCGATCAGTTACGGGATCGTCAAGGAACACAACGGCGAGATCACGGTCGAAAGCGAGATCGGCAGCGGCGCCACATTTACTGTGAGCCTGCCGATCGTTACGGAAGTCAGTGAGGAAGATGGAAACAAAGTCGCGGATTTTGCTTATTGACGACGAGGAAGTCGTCATTGACTCCTGCTCGCAGATTTTGGCGGGCGGACCCTACGAGATCGCCTCCGCCTCCGACGGGACGGCTGGTCTGCGACTCGTGAGCGAGTTCCACCCCGATCTGGTCTTCGTGGACCTCAAGATGCCGGGCATTTCAGGCTTCGAGGTGATCGAGAAGATCCGCGAAACGGACCCGACCATCGTCATGGTGGTCATCACCGGCTTTGCCACCGTCAGTTCGGCGGTGGAGGCGATGAAAAAAGGCGCCTACGATTTCCTGCCCAAGCCCTTCACACCCGAGGAATTCCGCCTGATCGCCCGCAGGAGTCTCGAAAGACGGAAACTGACCCTGGAGACCATCGCCCTGCGCAGGGAAAAGGAGATGCTGAGGGAGCATTTCGCCCACATCGTATCGCACGAGTTGAAGGCGCCCCTCAGCGCGGTGCAGCAGAATCTCTTTGCGCTCGAATTCGGGTTGTCCGATACGCTCAGCGAGACTCAAAAGGAACTGATGCAGCGGTTGAAAGCGCGCATCGAGGACATGCTCAAACTCATCAATTCGTGGCTGAAGGTGATCGCGGTGGACATCAACAAACTAAAGGAAGGCTTTACGCAGATCCCGATCAGGCTCCCAATCTCGAAAGCGCTGGAAAACGTCGAAGCGCTCGCCGCGAAGAAGAACGTCGAAATTGCCGCTTCCATCGCCGACGCGCCGTGTCTCGTCAACGGCGATGAACTCAGCCTTTCCGAGACGTTCGTGAACATCCTCGGGAACGCGATCAAATATTCGCACGACGGAGGCCGGATCGCGCTGCGGGTCGAGGAGGACGGGGACGAGGTTCTGATCTCGATCCAGGACAACGGCATCGGCATCCCTCCCGAAGACCTGCCTCACATCTTCGAAGGTTTTTACCGCGGCAGGGATGCTCAGACTGCGGCGACGGGTCACGGCATCGGGCTGGCTGTCAGTCGCCAGATCATCGAGGCGCATAACGGCTCGATCGCCGTCGAAAGTGATTTGGGCAGGGGCAGCACGTTCGTGGTCCGCCTGCCAGCCGTCAGGCCGGGTTCGAATCGCAGCGCCGATCCAGAACCGGTCGGGATGGCAATATCCTGACAAAAAGGAGATCTCTATGAATGCAAAAATAATGATGATTGACGACGACCCTGATTTCGTCGCGGGGGTCAAGGCGATCCTGGAGAAAGCCGGCTATAAAGTGGACGTGGCTTACAACCCCAAGGATGGATTTCAGACTCTGCAGAGCGGACGCTACGACCTGCTCCTGCTCGACATCATGATGGGCCGCGGCGCCGAAGGGATCGCACTGGCGCGGAAGATCAGAAAGGACCCCAAACTGCGGGAGATGCCGGTCCTGATCATCACCGGCATCCGCGAACAGATCGCCTTTCTCTTCCCGGGCCAGGCGGTGCATCCCAACTTCGTGGACGTGGACGAACTGGTCGAAAAGCCGGTCGAGCCCAATCTTCTGCTGGAGAAGGTCAACGCCCTGCTGAAGGCATCCGAAGAGAAGAAGCCTCAGCCCCAATGAACAGGAGATTTCATGACAGCGGAACTTTCATTCAACAATGAAATTGCCAACATGATGTACGCCACGCACGGCAATCCGATTTCGCATTGCCTGCAATGCGGCACGTGCAGCGGCACCTGCCCGGCGGTCGAATTCATGGATCACACTCCGCGCGCCATCATCGGGATGATCCGCGAGAATTTCAAGGAGGAGGTGCTGGCGAGCAACACGTACTGGTCGTGCGCCTCCTGCTATCACTGCACGGTGAGATGCCCGGCCGGAATTGACATCGCCGACATGATGTATGCCCTGAAACGCTACTCGATATGGAAAAGCAGTTACAAGGAGGGCTTGATCGGTCCGGACTTTGCGGAGGCTTTCGTAAAGATGATCGTGAATTCCGGCAAATCCTACGAGCCGATCCTTGCGACCACCTACCTCCCCAGGTTCACCGCCGGGCAACTCGTCCAGGAGGCGCTGACCGCTACGGGCTTGGTATTGAAGGGGAAAATGCCCCTTCTGCCGAAGAAGATCAAGAGGCTGAAGAACTTCCAGCGCATGGTGAAGAGGATCATCCCGATAGGAGAGCCGGCATGAAACAATACGCTTATTATCCCGGATGTTCGCTCGAAAGCCTGGCGAAGGACTACCAACTTTCCACGCTGGAGGTGGCGCGGACACTGGGCTTGGAAATGAAGGAGATCGAGGACTGGAACTGCTGCGGCGCGACCGCCTACTTCCCTGTGGATGAACTGCTGGCGTACACGCTCGTCGCCCGCAACCTCGCCATCGCGGAAAAGACCGGGCTGACCGACTTCGTCGCTCCATGCAGCGCGTGTTTCAAGAACGCCTACTACACCAATGATTATCTCAAGAAGGACCCCGACCTGGCGGATCACATCAACTTTGCGCTGGAAGAGGATAACCTGCGCGTTGAAGGAAGAATGAACGTGCGCCACCTGATCGAGGTCATCCTGGAAGACGTGGGGTTGGAGGAGATCAGGAACCGGATCGCGCATCCGCTCAAGGGTTTGCGCGTCGCTCCGTACTACGGATGTCAGATCCTGCGTCCGAGGAAGGATCACGAGGAGGTGGAGAATCCCCGCTACTTCGAGGAGTTGCTGTCCGCCATCGGCGCGGAACCGCTGGAATACGCCTCCAAGACGCGCTGCTGCGGGGCTTCGTTGATCATCACGAATCGCAAAGCCGCGCTGGAGATGGTGCGCATCCTGCTGAAGGACGCCATTGACCACGGCGCGGACGTGATCGCCACCACCTGCCCGATGTGCAACATCAACCTGGAGGTGTACCAGGGTCAGGTCAATCGGGAATTCGGCACGGATTATTCCATCCCCGTCATGTACTTCACGCAGTTGATGGGCATGGCTCTGGGAATTGCCCCGCGCCGCTTGGGAGTCTCCAAAGAACCCGTCCCCAAAGCGCGGGAGGCGGTAACCGCGTAATCGGCGCTTTCCTTGTTGACGCGTAATCGGCGTTCTCCCCTGGCACCGCCTGCCAGGGCAGGTGTAACGCTACGCAGAATGATTGATGAAACAGGAGAAAACCTATGACTGAAAGAATTGGCGTTTACGTTTGTCATTGCGGCACGAACATCGCCGGGGTCGTGGACGTGGCGGAGGTCAGCCGATGGGCGGGCGAGCATCTCGCCGGGCAGGGCGTGGTGGTCTCGCGCGATTACAAGTTCATGTGTTCCAGCCTGGGTCAGGAGTTGATCCAGAAGGACATCAAGGAACTCGGCTTGACCCGCGTGGTGGTGGCGGCTTGTTCCCCTCACCTGCACGAAAAGACCTTCCGCAACGCCTGCGCGGGCGCGGACCTCAACCCCTACCTGTGCGAACTCGTGTCCATCCGCGAGCAGGATTCGTGGGTGCATACCGACAAGTCCGCCGCGACGGATAAGGCGAAAGCCATCATCTCCGGCGGCGTGGCGCGCGTGGCGCATCACGAAGCGCTCGAGCCCCTGCGCGTGCCGATCCACCCCGCCACGTTGATCGTCGGCGGCGGCATCGCGGGCATTCAAGCCGCGCTCGAGATCGCGGACGCCGGGTATCACGTCTACCTGGTCGAGCGCGAACCGTCCATCGGCGGGCACATGGCTCAATTCGATAAGACCTTCCCCACGCTGGACTGCTCCGCCTGCATCCTCACGCCCAAGATGGTGGACGCGGGCAACCATCCGAACATCACGCTGTTGACGTGGAGCGAGGTCGTCAAGGTGGACGGTTACGTGGGCAACTTCGCGGTCACGATCAACAAGAAAGCCCGCTACGTGAACGAGGAACTCTGTACCGGCTGCGGCATCTGCTGGGAGAAATGCCCGTGGAAGGTCGTGGACGAGGTGTTCGAAGCCGGGCTGGGCAAGCGCAAGGTCATTTACGTCCCGTTCCCGCAAGCCGTTCCCAAATACCCGGTCATCGACGCGGAGAACTGCGCCTACTTCCTCAAAGGCACGTGTAAAGCCTGCGAGAAGTTCTGCCCGACGGACGCGATTGATTTCAACCAAAAGGACGAACAGATCACCGTCGAGGTCGGCAACATCATCCTGGCGACGGGCTACGACCTGTTCGACGTGCGGCGCATTCCCCAGTACGGTTACGGGCGACTCCCCAACGTGTACACCAGCCTGGAGTTCGAGCGCCTGAGCAACGCGGCCGGTCCGACGGGAGGCAGCATCGTTCTACGCGACGGGAAGACTGTTCCAAAGACCGTGGGCATTGTCCACTGCGTCGGCTCGCGCGACCAAAACTACAACCCATATTGTTCCGTCATCTGTTGTATGCAGAGTTTGAAGTTTGCCCACCTCGTACACGAACGCACCGGCGCGGAGGTGTACAACTTCTACATTGACATGCGCACGCCCTTCAAGGATTACGAAGAGTTCTACCAGCGGCTGCTGGAGGAGGGGACCCACTTCGTGCGCGGCAAGGTGGCGGAGATCACCGACTTCGCCCGCACTCCCGAAGAGGAAGGCAGGGTGATCATCCAGGTCGAGGATACGCTGATCGCCAAACAGAGGCGCATCCCCGTGGACATGGTCATTCTTTCGGCGGGACTCGAACCGCGCGCGGACGCCAAGGAGACCGGCAAACTCTTCGGTCTTTCGTGCGGAACCGCGGGCTGGTTCATCGAACGCCACCCGAAACTCGACCCGGTTGCCACAATGACGGAAGGCATCTTCATCGCCGGGTGCGCGCAAGGACCGAAGGACATTCCCGCCAGCGTTGCGCAGGGCGCCGCCGCATCCGCGCGCGTGCTCGGCAAGATCCAGCAGAAGGAGATCGCGCTCGAACCGGTGCGGGCTTCGATCAACGAGGCGCAATGCTCCGGCTGCCGCATCTGCAACGGCTTGTGCCCGTTCAACGCCATCCTGTTCCACGAGGACAAGATGGTTTCGGAGATCAACCCGGCCCTGTGCCAGGGATGCGGAACCTGCGTGGCGGGTTGCCCGGCCGGCGCGATCAGCGGCACCGGATTCAGCAACGAGCAGATCCTCTCGCAGATCGAAGGCTTGCTGCTGGTGAACCTGGAGGCGGTTTAGTTACGCAACACGAACGCGCAACAAGCGAAGCGTGAAACGTGTTCCGTAAGGAGCAAAGATTATGACCAACGATAACTTCGAACCCACGATCATTGGCTTCACCTGCAACTGGTGCAGTTACCGCGCCGCCGACATGGCTGGGACTGCCCGCATGAAATATTCCCCGAACGTGCGCCTGATCCGCCTGATGTGTTCCGGGCGGCTGGACCCCACGTTCGTGTTCAAGGCGTTCGCCAACGGCGCGGACGCGGTGCTGATCACCGGTTGTCATCCCGGCGACTGCCACTACGTCGAACAGAATTACAAAGCCCTGAGGCGCTACGTCCTGCTCAAACGCGTGCTGGCGCAGATGGGCATCGAGCCGGAACGCATCAAACTGCTCTGGGCGAGCGCGGCAGAGGGCGCGATCTTCGCGGCGGAGATCAACAAATACGTCGAAGAGGTGCGCGCGCTCGGTCCGTTGAATTGGGGAAAGCCCGGAAACGGGAGCAAGCCCATCGTCCCGGATGAGGCGAAAGAATCCAGAACGGAGGTGCCGGCATGACTGCCAACGGCAATAAACCAAAATTCGCAATGTACTGGGCGGCATCCTGCGGAGGCTGTGAGATCGCCGTCCTGAACATCCACGAGAAGATCCTGGATGTGGACGCCAACTTCGATGTCGTCTTCTGGCCTGTGGCGATGGACGCGAAATACAAGGACGTGGAGGCGATGGAGGACGGCTCGATCCTGCTCACGCTCTTCAACGGAGGCATCCGCAACGACGAGAACGAGCATCTCGCCAAACTCCTGCGCCGCAAAACGAAGATCCTCGTCGCGTTCGGCTCGTGCGCCTGCGAGGGCTGCATCCCCGGGCTGGCAAATTTGAGCCCGGTGGGCGAGATCGTCCAGACCGCGTTCAACACCATCTCAACCGACAATCCGCACGGGATCTATCCGCGCACTTCGTACGACGTGCCGGAAGGCGAACTGCACATTCCGAAACTCGCGCCGATCCTTCGTCCGTTGGATCAGGTGGTGGACGTGGATTATTACATGCCGGGCTGCCCGCCTGAATCGCATCAGATCGCGGCGGTGGTGGATCTCGTCATCAAGGTCGTGAAGGGCGAGGCGGAATTACCCCCGAAAGGCTGCGTGATCGGAGTCGGCGATTCGACTGTGTGCGACGAATGTCCCCGCGCGCGCAACGTGAAGACGATCCGCGAATTCAAACGCATCCAGGATGTCGCTCCGGTGGACCCGACCTTGTGCCTGCTCGAGCAGGGAATCCCGTGCAACGGTCCCGCCACGCGCAGCGGATGCAATTCGCGCTGTCCGAACGTCGGGGCGCAGTGCATCGGTTGTTACGGACCCGCGGAGGGGGTGCTGGATTACGGCGCCAGGTTGATCTCCGCCTTCGCTTCGGTGGTTGACGCAAAGGAGCCGGAGGAGATCGAAAAGATCCTGGACGGCATCCCCGACCCGGTGGGACAAGTGTATCGGTTCAGCCTGCCCGGCTCGTTGTTGAAGGCAAATCGCAATGCCTGGCTGAAAGAAAAGGCGTAGGAGGCACACATGACACAAAGAATCAGTATTGATCCCATCACCCGCCTGGAAGGTCACGGCAAGATCGAGATCTTTCTCGATGAGAAGGGGAATGTCGCCAACTCGTATTTCCAGATCCCCGAACTGCGCGGCTTCGAGCGATTCGTGGTCGGGCGGCCCATCGAGGAAATGCCGCTCTTGACGAACCGCATCTGCGGCGTGTGCCCGGAGGCGCATCACATGGCGGCATCCAAAGCCGCGGACGCGGTGTACAAGGTTGACCCGCCGCGTACGGCGAAGATGCTGCGCGAACTGTTGTACTCCGCGTTCTATTGCACCGACCACACCACTCACTTCTACGCGCTGGGCGGGCCCGATTTCGTGATGGGACCCGACGCGCCGGTCGCCGAGAGAAACATTTTGGGCGTGATCCACAAAGTGGGGCTGGAGATCGGCGGCAAGGTGATCCAGATGCGTAAGTACGGTCACACCGTCGTCGAAATGATCGGCGGGCGCAAGGTGCATCCGTGCTCGTCCATCCCCGGCGGGATGACCAAGGGCATCACCGAGGAACAGCGCAAAGAGATCGAAGAGATGGGGCGCTGGGCAATCGAGTTCGCGCAGTTCAGCCTGAATCTCTTCAACGACATCGTGCTGGGCAACAAGGCTTATGTTGACCTGGTTCTGGGCGACGTATACACCCATCGCACTTACTCGATGGGTCTGGTGGACGAAAAGAACAAGGTCAATTTCTACGATGGCAAAGTGCGTGTGGTGGATCCGAACGGCAAGGAGTTCGTCAAATACGCGCCGCCCGAATATATGAACCACATCGCCGAACACGTCGAGCCGTGGACGTATCTCAAATTCCCGTATCTCAAGAACGTCGGTTGGAAGGGATTCGTGGATGGCGAAGACTCGGGCGTTTACACCGCCACGCCGCTTTCGCGCCTCAACGCCGCAGACGGCATGGCGACGCCGCTCGCGCAGGAACATTACGAGAAATTCTACGAAACGCTCGGCGGCAAACCCGTGCATCAAAGGCTCGCCACACACTGGGCGCGCCTGATCGAACTGCTCTACGCCGCGGAACGCTGGGTGGAACTGGTCACCGACCCGGAGATCACCTCGCCGAACGTCCACGCCAAGCCGACTGAAATCCCCACCGAGGGAGTCGGCATCGTCGAGGCGCCGCGCGGGACTCTCACGCATCATTACTGGACCGACGAGCGGGGCGTCGTGACCAGGGCGAATCTCATCGTCGGCACGACCAACAACTACGCGCCGCTTCAGATGTCCACCAATAAAGCCGCGGTGAGCCTCATCAAGGACGGCAATGTGAACGAAGGCTTGCTCAACATGGTGGAGATGGCGTTCCGCGCCTACGATCCGTGCTTTGGGTGCGCGACACATTCCCTGCCGGGGCAGATGCCTTTGGAGATCACCATCCGCGATGCGGATGGGAATCCGGTCGAGGTGTTGAAACAATTCTGTTAGGTATCGGAGTGGAAGAATTCGAGGCGTTGAAACAGGCGTTCGAGCAGGATCAGGCAACGGTTTGGAGAGAGGCGGACGGTCATCCAATGAAAACTTTGATCGTTGGGCTTGGGAATCCCATCCTGGGCGACGACGGCGTTGGGTGGAGGGTCGTGGAGGCGGTGGAGGAGCGCCTCGCCCCGCCCGGTCGCGTGGATGTGACCTGCCTTTCGGTGGGCGGCATCAGCCTGATGGAGCATCTCATCGGATACGACCGCGTCATTCTGGTGGATGCGTTCTCGATGGACGCGCCGGTCGGTTCGATCTCGGTATTGAAGTTGAGTCAATTGCCCAATTATTCCGCCTACCACATCACCAGCATCCACGATACATCGCTGCAAAAGGCGATGGAACTGGGCAGGGAAATGGGCGCGCCTTTGCCGGAGGACGTGATCGTCATCGGGATCGCGACCGAACGCATCCACGAATTCAGCGAGGATCTTTCGCCGCCTGTGGAACGGGTGATCCCCTGCGTCGTGAACATTGTTCTCGATCTACTCAGGGAAATTTCGATGGAGGAAGATAAAGGTCACGGTCACCCGCAAGGGTGACCGTGACGCTTCATGGCAGTTTTTCCCCTCACAGGGTTTGAATATTTCACAAAGCGGATTACAATCATCCAGAACGGGGATGACATTTGTTGGTTCACGAATGATTAGACTTGGATTAATATTACAACGAGACTTTGCCATACTACGAGATTTCGGTTAATACTACGAGACTTTGCGTTTACGGCGCTTCGATCTGTGTCGGTGCGATTGCGAACGGGTTCGTTTGCGGTGAGAACGATAGGCGGCATGATTTCGCTGTTGACGATAGTGCAGGATGAACGAAAGATCGGGTCTGCAGCTGGTCTCGTCTTCAATGGCGGAGGCGACCAGTTGACGGGCTTGCGCAGTGGTGAGGGCCGGGCTTTTTTTTGAAACAACAGACGCAAGCGCATCAGGAATAAATGCGCCAAGAAGGAGTGCAGCATGTGATGATGCCAACCTTGCCAGGTACGCGTTTCGTAATGATCCAAACCCACTTCCCCTTTGGCTTCTTCGAAAGCTGTCTCGATTGGCCACCTCATCCCAGTGAGGCGGGTCAATTCGGCTTGCGGGCAATCGGTGGGTGCATTACTCAAATAAAACTTGGTTTCGGGCTGCGCACCAAGCGAACGCCGAAAGATCGCCCAGCCAGGCGCGCCGGGCAATTGGTCGCGCACGGGCGTCACGCGCACAAAGGCCAACTCTACCATCAGCGGACCTTTGCTGCCTTCCTTGATAATGCGCCTGTGCCACGTGCTCGCAGGCAGTTGCTTGATCAAGGCACACAGCTCCAAGGGTCGAGGTGCGCTGGGTTTGACGCGCGGATGAATACGCGGCCGTCCCATCGGACCGCAGCCCGGCGGTTGGATCGCAGGACGACGCAACCAGACGCGTGTGTCGGACGGCACCTCGGCCAGGTACCACTTCCCCAGAGAGGCGATTCTGTCCAAAAATGCTGGATTTTTCCCGTAATTTTCATCGCAGGCGACCCAGCGGAACGGAATCACGCCGCGTTCTACCAGTGCACCGATCATCTCCAAACCCAACTGCGGCTCCGTGTAAAAGACCAGTGTCTCTGGAATCCCACAAGCTTTCCATCGCTTGCGAGATGCATCACTGAACCACTCTTCTGGTACATACAAGCGTTCGTCCAAAAACGCATAGCCGTGACGACTGGCATACACCAGGAAGACCCCTTCCTGACAATTGGCGATCTTTCCCAAGTGTCCACAATATTGCCTCGCTACGCCCACCGAGTGTTTCCCTGCCTTGGGAAACCCGCTGCCATCGACGATGACCACCCCATCTGCTTCACCGAACCACTGTCCCACCAAACTTTGTGCATGGATCATCAAGGGTGTGCTGTCCCATGTACCTTGCCCGATGAACTGTTGCATCCCGCGAATTGCATTCGGATCCGCACCGCTTTGTGCCAGTACAATTGGCTCAATCGTCTTGCGCTCCAGATTCGCCAGCTGGCCACACAAATAGCGTAGCGACCAGATCCGCTGCTCGCGGCGTTTGAACAGGACTTGGAATTGACGATGAAAAGCCAACAACTCATCTCCACTCATGATCACATCACGTGCGCTCATTTTGTCCGATGGCTTACGTCCACTGGCAGGCGGCCTGCGCGAGGCGCGGCGGTTTATGTGTCGGGTCTTTGCACTCATGACGAACTCCTTTCATTTCTTTAGCTCGCCAATGAGTGTAAACCTTAAAATCTCGTAGTACGAATCGAAGTCTCGTAGTAATGCGAAATCTCGTTGTAGTATTAAGATAGGGATCGTTTTGGAGGCGCAATGAAGAAATTAAGCGAACGACTCAAGAAGTTCTTTTTTCCGGGACCCGACGCTCCGCGCCGGTTGTTGATCCTGCCCTATGCAACCCTGGGAATTCTCACGATCATGTTGCTTGCGGGCGGCGTCTATGGCTGGGAGTATTCGAATTCGCCCGCATTCTGTGGAACAGCCTGCCACACCATGCCTCCGCAGGATACTGTTTACAAGGAGTCGCCTCACGCGAACGTGACCTGCGAGGAATGTCATATCGGGCGCGCCTCCTTTTTCGATCAGTTGACGCGCAAGTCGCAGGGGTTGCACGAACTGTATTACATGGCCTTCAACCTGTATGAGTACCCGATCCGCGCCAAGGCGCTGCGCCCGGCGCGCGATACCTGCGAGAAATGCCACCAGCCCGAGACGTTTTCGGACGACAGTCTGCGCGTGCTGTCCCGGTTCCAAAACGACCGCGACAACACGAAGAAGGACATCTATCTCGTCATGAAAACGGGCGGCGGCGCAAAGCGCGAAGGATTGGGGCGCGGCATTCACTGGCACATCGTCAACACGGTGGAGTATTACGCGACCGACGCGCTGGACCAGAACATCCCGTACGTCCGCGTGCATAACGACGACGGGAGCGTGACCGAATACGTGGACGTGGAGGCCGGTTTCGACGCCTCCGCCCTGGACGAAAGCCGCCTCAAAACCATGGACTGTATCACCTGCCACAACCGCGTCACGCACGAATTCACCATGCCGACGGACTCGGTTGATACCGCCATGTCGCGCGGTTTCATTGACCCCGGCATCCCGCAGATTCACCAGAAGGCGGTGGAGGCGCTGTACGTCAAATATGATTCGCGCGAGGAGGCATTCGCCGCGTTCGATCAACTCGGGGGATATTACGAGACGACCGACTATTACCCCGGCAACGAGGACAAGATCGCCTCGGCGGTGCAGGCGTTGAAGGACATCTACGACCGCACCGTCTTCAACGACCAGGAAGTGGATTGGGCGTCGCACCCGAACAACCTGGGACACGTGAGTTTTCCGGGCTGTTTCCGCTGTCACGATGGCGGGCATCTCAATGCGGAGAATGAAGCGATCCGCCTGGAGTGTAACGTCTGCCATTCGATCCCGATCGTCGCGGGACCCGATGACTTCCTCGCGAACATCGAGATCAGCCGCGGACCCGAGCCTGAATCCCACCTGAACCCGAATTGGATCAGCCTGCATAACCAGGCGTTCAACGACTCCTGTTCCGCATGCCACACCATGGACGACCCGGGCGGGACCAGCAACACGTCCTTCTGCTCGAACTCAGCCTGTCATGGAAGCGTGTATAGTTACGCCGGGTTCGATGCGCCCGCTCTGCGCGAAATCCTGAAGGATCAACTGCCGCCTCCTCCCGAACCGACGGCTGAGTTGCCGACGCAGGTGGAGTCGCCCACCTACGAGAATTACGTCGGACCGTTGTTCGCGTCGAAGTGTTCAGCCTGTCACGGCGACCTGGCGAGCGGCGGCCTGAACCTGCTGAGCTACGCGGGCGTTATGAAGGGCGGCGACGATGGGGCGGCGGTCGCGCCCGGCGATTCGGCGGGCAGCATCCTGATCCAGGTGCAGAGCGCCGGCGGTCATTTCGCAAACCTGACCCCCGATGAACTGGAGATCGTCAAACGATGGATTGATTCCGGCGCGCCCGAAAAATAGCGCATAGCATCCTATCAATAAGCGCGCTTGCTGGACACCCCGCGTTTCGATAATCGAAGATTGGAAACGCGGGGCGTCCTTTGTTTTTAATGCAAACCTTTTTCGTTGGTTGTATAATTTTTTCGAATGGAATTTGCCTCGGAAATTCAGTTACATTTATCTATAAGGGGTGTGACATCCGTTCTTCTGGCGGCAAGAACCCATAGATTAAAATGAACGAGAGATTAAAACCTCACATTGCCTTAATATCCGCGAGGAGGTGCAATCCATAAGACAAATTCATACTTAAAGAGATCACCTGTAAGAAACCCACTGAAAGGAGAATTCGCAAAACAATGTCCACAAAGAAAATGCTCGTTTTGCTTGGCTTGCTGATCGTGTCCGCCGTATTGTTCACAGCCTGCGCGGGTCCCCAGGGCGAGCCCGGCCCTGCAGGTCCTCCCGGCCCAGCCGGCCCTGCGGGTCCCGCCGGTCCCGCCGGTGAATCCGTCACCATTCAAGACCTGACCTGCACCGAATGTCATAACGATACCGCGCTCATCACCGGCAAGAAAGCCGCCTGGGAGACCTCTCTGCACGGTTCCGGTACAGCCTTCATCGAGGAAGGTCCCCGTAATTCGTGCGCTGGCTGTCACTCCGGCGCCACGTTCAGCGCCATGATCGCGGAAGGCAAGAACTTCAGCCAGGTGGAATCGGGCGACACCGCTCCGACCCACCAGGACTGCCGCACCTGCCACCAGATCCACACCACCTACACCAGCGCCGACTGGGCGCTCGAGACGGGTGACCCGGTCGCGTTCGTGATAAGCGGTTTGACCTTCGAAGGCGGCGCCGGCAACCTGTGCGCCAACTGCCACCAGGCGCGCCGCTACATGAAAGACTTCGTTGATAAGACCGACGCCACCAAGTACACCTCCACCTCCTCGCGCTTCAATCCGCACTTGAGCGTTCAGGGCGATATCCTGATGGGCTCCGGCGGTTTTGGCGTGGAAGGCAAACCCGGCGCGCACTACTCCATGGTGGAAAACACCTGCGTAGCCTGCCACATGGGCGAGATTGACACGCACACCTTCGAACCGCAACTTGCCACCTGCCAGGAGTGCCATGCCGAGGCCGAGAACTACGATGTCAACGGCGCTCAGACCTTTGTTGCAGAGGAAATGGAAAGGCTCAAGACGGCTCTGCAGGACAAGGGACTCGTTGATGAGAACGGCGCGGTCATTCCGGGAACGTGGGATGAAGCCACAGCCACCGCCCTCTGGAACTATGGCGTGATCGAAGAAGACGCCAGCCACGGCGTTCACAACCCCACCTACGTCAAGGCGTTGTTGGAAGCGGCTTTCGCGGCTTTAGGCGAATAATCTTACCGTCCGCAAGGACTAACGTTACAGCGCTGGGGGTATAAACACGATGACGGGCGCACTGCGCCCGTCATCTTTTATGTCCTTCCCGTTCAACCCCCTCTCAATTTGCTCCCGCAGGCGCGGCAGAAGCGGTCCCCTTCCTGGGCGCGCGCGCCGCATTCGTGGCAATAGATCACCGTATCGCTGTCCCTCGCGGGTTGCGACCGTTTGCGCGGCTTGGGGGCGTTCGCGGAGGATTGGCCGCGGATGAAGTAGACCAGCGCCGCGAGGATCAACGCCGCGCCAAAACCGCCGAGGAAAAGCGGCAGGTTGTCGAGCGTCGAACGACCGCTCGTGTTTTCATCCACAGGCGCGAGGGGTTCGACCTGCTGGGAGGCGGGTGTCGCAAGAACGCTCTCGCTGGAACGGGAGTATTCCAATTCCAGTTGATAGGTCTGGCCCTCGACCAGTCCGCTCATGGTTGCGCCTCCGTTCAGGGAGGGCCCGCTTTGCATGAGGGGAATGGCTGGGTCGGTCTTCACGCCTTTGCTGTCGGCTGGCACCTGTACTTCGATCTTGAAATCCCGTACGGGAAAATCGCCCGACCATTGATAGGCGAAGGTCCTGGTATCCCCGCTGCGTTCGAGCGGCTGGTAATATTCGATGTGATAGTTCGTGCGTTCGGTGATGAAGAGGGTGATGACCTGCCAGTTCTCGCCCTGCGCGGGCTGGGATTGATAGTTTGCCAGAAGCAAGCCGCTTGGGCTTTGATACGCCACGGCGGTGATGTTCGCGTCGCGCGGCACGCGGAAAACCATGGTCGTCGGCACCTGCGTATCGCCGGTCACCGTGAAATTGTGAATGATCAACATGCTGGGCTGGTCGTATTCGGGCCACAACATCACGGTCAACGAATCCAACGCGACGGGAGTCTGCGCCCGCGCGGGAGCGGGAAAGGACAGCAGCACCGCGATCAAAAGGACGAACCACTTGCGCATGAAACGCCTCCGGGAGGGTAAATTCATAACTCCCAATATCTTACCATGCCGCGCGTGAATACGTTGACCCGCCTCCGAAACGGAGGTCCCTCATTTTGCCAGCGCCCTCACCAACTGCCAGCACGCCCAGTTGGCGGGCGTCTGGATGCAGCGCCTCTTCGCCGTCCCGACCACCGCGCCGCAGATCGCATCAATCTCCGTCGGCGCGCCGCGCAGGATATCCTGCAACATCGAAGAGGCGTTCGCGGCGGTCTTACGCGCCACCTCCTCCACTTTGGCAACCGGGTCGTCGAACGGCAGGGTGATCTTTTCCGCGCGGGCGACCTGCGCGGTTTCGACCGCCAGCGCCCTCATCATTTCCCGCGCGGACGGGCGTTCCAGCAATTCGCCGTTCTTCACGCGCAGCAACGCGGTAAGCGGATTGATCGCCGCGTTGATCACCAGTTTCCCCCAGACCAGGGACTGCGCGTCCTCCACCGCCTGGACGTTGAATCCCGCCGACCTCAACGCCTCTTCCACCGGACCGAGAGCCTGATTCTGCTCGATGGAGATGATCCCCTCCCCGCCCTCCCTCGCCAGTCCGGGACCGAGCAGGGTGGCTCCGGTGGTGGCGCTGCCCAGGGCGACGCGCCCAGGTCCCAGTTCCCGCGCGAGCGTTTCGCGGTTGCCGAGTCCGTTTTGGAGGGTGAGGGCGATGCCTACGTCCGCGAGACATTCGCGCAGTTGTCCCGCCGCGCGTTCGGTCTGCCAGGCTTTGACCAGTACGATGGCGTGTTTCATCCCCGCACATTCACGCGGATCGTCCGTCGCGCGAACGGGATATTGCCTTTCATTGCCTTGAGCGTCCACCAGTCGCGCGCCGTCGCGATTCAAAGCGTCAATCCCTCCTCTCCACGTGCCGAGCATCGTGACTTGACGACCCGCCCGCGATAGCCGCGCGGCAAACAGGGTGGCGAGCGCGCCCGTTCCAACGATGAGAACCTTATTCATATTCCACAACCACGCATCACGCAACGCGTCTTGCATACTTCACGTTGCGCGTTTCGCAATCCTATACCTGCCCGATTTCCTTCAACAACTCCTCCCACTCCTTCTCGTCCATCTCGACCGTGTGTTCCGGGGCGGGGAAGCGTTTCGTCTCCACGTCCTCGATGTAATTGGCGAAAGCCCTCTGCATTTCGGAGTGGAAGTCGGCGTATTTTTTGACGAACTTCGGCGTGAAGCGGTCGAACAGACCCAGCAGGTCGTGCGTGACGAGGACCTGCCCGTCGCAGCCCGCGCCCGCGCCGATGCCGATGGTGGGAATGGAGATCCTCTTCGAGATCATCTCCGCCAGGCGCGCAGGAACCGATTCGAGGACGATGCTGAAGCAACCGGCCGCCTCGAGAATCAGCGCGTCCTCCACGAGGCGTTTCGCGGCGGCGGCGGTTTTGCCCTGCGCGCGGAATCCGCCCAATTGATGGACGGATTGCGGCGTGAGTCCGATGTGTCCCATCACGGGGATGCCGGCGCCGGTGATGGCGCGGATGGCGTCGGCGCGTTCGCGCCCGCCTTCGAGTTTGACCGCGTCCATGCCGCCCTCCTGCAGGAACCTGCCCGCGTTGCGGACAGCCTGCTCGACCGAGACCTGATACGACATGAAGGGCATATCGCCGATGAGAAGCGCCATCTTTGCGCCGCGCGATACGGCGCGGCAGTGATGGAGCATCTCCTCCATGGTGACGGGAAGCGTATTCTCGTAACCCAGCACGACCATCCCCAGCGAATCGCCGACGAGGATGGAATCGACGCCCGCCTTGTCCATCGCCATCGCGGTGGGATAATCGTACGCGGTGAGCATGGTGATGATCTCGCCGCGTTCCTTCTTCTGGCGATAGGCAAGCGTGGTGGTTTTTTTGCGCGCCGCAGGCGCACGGGTGGAAACAGGCGCAGGTGTGGACATGGTATCCTCCGAAAAGTGGTAGGAGCCGTTTTGTTGCGGCTGCGAAACACCCCTGATCGCCGCACATGGACAGCCTTTGAGATTTATGCCGTGGCGTTCATGCGATACGCCCGGCATCCCCGATTATTCCACAAAACCCGGATTTCATCTATAATAATTTTGTCCGAAATTACCGTCGTTACGGGAGCCGCTGGTCGGGTAAGCCGGGTGTTCTTCCCGGCTGTATCGAGACCGGGCGGTAACGAAGCGTCGAACGGCTTCGCTTGCAATGACGAAAACAAAGAGGAGAAAACAATGAAAAGAATGTTCGGCTTTTTGATCGGTGTCGTTGTCGGGGGTTTGGTCGGCTCGACGATCGCGCTGTTACTGGCTCCCGATTCGGGAGAGGTGCTTCGCGCCCAGATCCGCGAGCGCGGACAGGGATTCTTCAACGAGATCCGTCACGCGGCGGACGAGCGCAAGATCGAACTGCGCCAGAGGCTGGATTCGATGCGGGCGCCGAGAACGGAAGCGTAGTTTAGATTCCCCGAACCGGGATGTCAATGGGCATCCCGGTTCCGTTGGAGCATGGAGATCGCGGCGAGCGCGGTCGCAAGCGCGATCCACGCGATGACCTGCGCCAGCCGGAACTCGCCAAATACCAGCCTGCTATCTCCGCGGAAGGCTTCGAGGAAGAGGCGCGCGCCGGCCGTCAACGCGGCGAAGGCGAGGAAGAGGATGCCCGGAGGGGAATCCGTTTTGGGGAACCAGAGCAAGCCAAAGATCAGGAGAGAAGCGAGCAGTTCGTAGATTTGACTCGGATGCCGCGTCGCATTCCACAGGTCAATCCCCCAGGGAAGATTCGTCGGGCTTCCAAAGGCTGTCCCGGCGGCGAGGTGGGCGAGGGAGAGTCCGACGGCGAATACGGCGAAGAGGGGGGTAAGCGCGTCGAGCGTCCCCCAAAGTCGAAGTTTCCGCCGCTGACCGTAGATGAAACCGACGAGCAGCGCGGTTACGAGCGCGCTGGCCGGGTCGAAGAGATCGGGATTGGGGGAGAAGACGCTGAGCGGGCTTTGCGCGAACGCGGAAAGATTCGCGAGCGCAAAGAACACGCGTCCGCCGACGAGATAGGCGATCAGGCTGTAGAACGTGAGGTTGTTGAGTCCTTCCTTTGAAACGCCGTGACGCTGGCTTCGTTTTTCGGCGAGCGTAAGACCGATCCACAACGCAACGACGATGAGGATGAAATGGCGCGGCGGGGCAAAGAGGGAGCGGAAGGATTCGATCATCTCAATATCTCCTCCACCCTCGTCCTCAACAACGCCTCCGCCATCGGGCCGCCGATGACCACTTCTTTGATGATGCCGTCGCGCCCAACGAAAAAGGAGGAGGGAAGCGAGCGTAGTTGATATGCCGCCCCCACTTCACCGGTTTCATCGAGCAGGATGGGGAAGGTGAGACCGTATTCCTCGACGAAGGGCGCGATGTCGGGGAAGGAATCCTGATAGGTCATGTTGACGGCAAGCACCACAAGCCCATCGTCCTTGTATTCGTTGTAGACCCTTTCGATGGCGGGCATCTCCGCGCGGCAGGGCGGACACCAGGTTGCCCACAAATTGATCAACACCGCCTGCCCGCGCAGATCGGAAAGTCTGACGGTTTCGCCCGCAGTCGTTTTCAACTCGAAATCGGGCGCGAGGAATCCCTTTTGCGGCGCGGGGATCAGCCCTTCGGTCGAAGTCCCGGTTTTGTCCGCGCTGGCGAAGATCCACGCCATGCCCAGGATAAGGATGAACAAAAATGAAACGAATCGCTGATTTGCGTTCATGGTCTTTCTATTGATTGTCAGCCTCGTCCGATTCTTACGATTTTCATTGTAAAATGGAGTATCCTCATTGAACAGGTTACAGAACATGACAGACGACACCTTCGACACGCCCTATCGGGCAGTCAGTGCAAGCCTTCAGACGCGCGCCATCAACACGCTTCGATTTCTCTCGGCGGACGCCGTTCAGAAAGCCAACTCGGGTCATCCGGGACTTCCGATGGGCGCGGCGGCAATGGCTTTTACCTTGTGGACGCGTCACCTGCGCCACAACCCTCGCAACCCAAACTGGATGGGACGCGACCGCTTCATCCTTTCGGGCGGGCATGGTTCGATGCTCCTTTACTCTTTGCTCCATCTGACGGGGTACGACGTGAGCCTCGACGACATCGAGAACTTCCGTCAATTTGGAAGTATCACGCCCGGACATCCCGAACGCGGACTCACCCCCGGCGTCGAAGTGACGACCGGTCCGCTCGGGCAGGGATTCGGTCAGGGCGTAGGCATGGCGATCGCCGCGGCGCATCTCGCCGCGACCTTCAACCAGCCGGGACACGAGATCATCCAGTCGTACATCTACGGCATCGTCACCGACGGCGACCTGATGGAGGGCGTTTCCTCCGAAGCCGCGTCGCTGGCGGGACATTTGAGGTTGGGGCGCATCGTCTACCTCTACGACGACAATCATATCTCGATTGACGGTTCCACCGATTTAGCCTTCACGGAAAATCGAGCCGCGCGCTTCGAGTCATATAACTGGCACGTACAGAGGGTCGAAGACGGCAACGACGTGGAAGCCATTGACCGGGCGATCCAAGCCGCGCAAGCCGACCCGCGCCCCTCGTTGATCTGCGTCAGGACGATCATCGGATACGGCGCGCCGAACAAACAGGGGACTGCCAAGGTCCACGGCGAGCCGCTGGGCGAGGAGGAATTGAAACTGGCAAAGAAGAATCTGGGCTGGGATCCCGAACGGAAGTTTTTTATCCCCGACGACGTTCTTGCGTTCTATCGCAGCGCCGTCGAGCGCGGACGCGAAGCCGAAGCGGATTGGAATATGCGGTTCGAGGCGTACAAACGGCTTCATCCCGATTTGGGCGCGGAATTGGAACGCCGCATCGAGGGCGAATTTCCGCAGGGCTGGGATTCCGATTTGCCGGTGTTCCCCGCCGACGAAAAGGGACTGGCAACGCGCGCTTCCTCGGGCAAGGTGTTGAACGCGCTTTCCGCCAAACTGCCCGAGCTCATCGGCGGTTCCGCGGATTTGACCCCCTCGAACAACACCAAATTCGACGGGGCGGGCGACTTCCAGAAGGATAACCCGACGGGACGTTATCTCCGCTTCGGCGTGCGCGAGCATGGCATGGGCGCAGCGTTGAACGGGATGAACCTGTTCGGCGGCGTGATCGCCTACGGCGGGACGTTCCTCGTCTTTTCGGATTACATGAAACCCGCCATTCGCATCGCGGCGATCTCGCACGTCCCCTCCATTTTTGTTTTCACGCACGACAGCGTCGGGTTGGGCGAAGACGGTCCCACGCACCAGCCCATCGAACATTTGATGGCGCTGCGCGCCGTTCCCAACCTGGTCGTGATCCGTCCCGCGGATGCGAACGAGGTCCGCGAGGCGTGGAAGGTGGCTATTACGAGAAGGGACGGTCCCACTGCGCTGGCGTTGACGCGCCAGGCTGTGCCGACGCTTGCCATCGGTCCGTTCACCAGACTGTCGCAGGGCGCGTACGTGATGAAGGATTTCGGCGAAAATCCGCGCTTGATCCTCATGGCATCCGGTTCGGAGGTGAGCCTGATCTACTCCGCCGCGCAGCGGCTGTTCGCGGAGGGCATCGAGACGCGCGTGGTCTCCTTCCCGAGTTGGGAGTTGTTCGAGGAACAGGACGAGGCGTACAAGGAGTCCGTGCTGCCGAAGCGGATTCAGGCGCGGCTCGCCGTCGAAGCGGGAGCAACCCTCGGCTGGGAACGATACGCAGCGTCCGTCGTCGGCATTGACCATTACGGCGCGTCCGCTCCGTATAAGGTCATCTTCGAGAAGTTCGGGTTTACGGTCGAGAATGTTATGGCAAGAGCAAAAGAACTTTTATAAGCGTCATTGCGAGTCTTCGAGAAGCAATCTCCTCGCAAAACAGGGGATTGCTTCGCAACGAACGCTCGCAATGACATATTAGGAGTACTATGAAAATAGCCGTTGGTTTCGACCACGCGGGTTTCCCGCTCAAACAGATTGTTCTCGATGCCGTCCGCAACGCGGGTCACGAACCCATTGACCTCGGCGCAAACTCCGCCGAGCCCGTGGACTTCCCCGACTTCACCGAAAAGGTCGGGCGCGCCATCCAAAACAGGGAAGCCGAACGCGGCATCCTGTGTTGCGGATCAGGCGTCGGCGCGGCGATTGCGGCGAACAAAATGAAAGGCGTGTACGCTTCGATTTGTCATGATACCTATTCCGCCGCGCAGGGCGTGTTGCACGATGACATGAACGTGCTTTGTCTCGGCGGCCGCGTGATCGGTCCCGAACTCGCCAAAGCGCTGATCGTTGCGTTTTTGGGCGCGGAGTATCAAGGTAACAAGGCGGGAGGGGAAAGGCTGGCGCGGCGGGTGGGGAAGATTCATAAAATCGAAGAAGAAGGAAAGTTGTAATTGACTTGGTGAAACCTGGAGGCACAAATGACCCAGTCGCTTATCATTTCAGACCCGAAAATCATGATGGGACAGCCTGTTATCTCAGGCACACGGATAACGGTTGACTTGATTCTGGAAAAACTTTCAGCAGGCGAGACTTTTGACCAGTTGTTGCAAGCCCATCCCCGCCTGACATGTGAAGGAATTCAGGCGGCATTGAGTTTTGCTCGTGAGGCTTTGCGCGCAGACGTTATTTATCCCCTTGCTGAGTCTGCCTGATGAAGATCGTTGCCGATGAAAGTGTGGATAAAGGTATTACTTGAGGAAGAAAAAGTATAATTTCTTGAAAGTGATATGTGGAGTATCAGAAAAACCATGAGCATAGAATTATTACCAAAGCCAATCCTCGAAAAATATGAAGTTCATGAGTGGAAGCACGCCTGTGCTATTCTAAAGAATGATTTTCCGCAAGAATGGAAGGATATTGTCTCTTTGCTGGACGATTTTGTACTTTGTAGGAGCTGGATCACTGTAGGAGGTGGTAGAAAGTCGAAAGTGGCAGAGGCGATTGACGGCTTCTTGTATGAACGTGGTTGGCTTGAAAAGGAATTTCTGACATCGGTAAAAGTAGATGATCGTGTAATGGATTCGCCTACCCATAAGGTTGATTGTTACAAGAATAAAGTTGCGCTTGAAATTGAATGGAATAATAAAGATCCGTTCTTTGATCGTGACCTGAACAACTTTCGCCTTCTGTTCGATCTAAGAGCAATCAGTGTAGGGGTAATAATCACACGTTGCGACCACTTGCAGGAAATTTTTGACAGACTGGGACGAGGAGCATCTTACGGCGCCTCGACGACTCACATGTCAAGGTTGCTGCCGCGTATTGAAGGGGGTGGTGGAGGCGGTTGTCCGATCTTGGTTTTCGGCATCACCGAGAACCTGTATTCAGAGGAATGCTAATATGGACGACAATTTGACCCCTGCTCAGGAATTTCTGGCTTCTGTTCCGCATCGGAATTATGGAACTATTCTGGCTGATCCTCCTTGGCAATTTCAAAACCGTACGGGAAAAGTCGCGCCTGAACATAAGAGGCTTTCCCGGTATGCGACGCTCACAATTCAGGAAATCAAGGAAATTCCCGTCTCTTTGGTTGCGGCGGAAAAAAGCCATTTGTACTTATGGGTACCAAACGCGCTTTTGCAATGGGGATTGGAGGTTATGGAAGCATGGGGTTTCCAATATAAAACTAATATTGTCTGGCACAAAATAAGAAAAGATGGTGAGCCTGACGGCCGCGGAGTAGGTTTCTATTTTAGGAACACCACCGAGTTACTTCTCTTTGGTATACGCGGAAAGTTACGAACGCTAAAGCCGGGCAGAAGCCAGGTCAATATTGTCAAAACTCGCAAACGCGAGCATTCTAGAAAACCCGATGAAATCTTCGAGATCATCGAGGCTTGCAGTCCGGGTCCGTATTTGGAGTTGTTTGCTCGCGGTGGCCGTGTGGGCTGGGATCAATGGGGCAATGAAGCGGAAGATTATCTAGTATCCTGGCCAACTTATAAATACAATAGTCAAAACGGAAAGCCAGACGAGAAACAGTTGGCGTTTAGCATCAAAGATAAAAACTCATAGGTACAGTGATGAACCCCATCCCCAAACTCACCTCCCTCGGTCAATCCCTCTGGTACGACAACATCCAGCGCAAGATTCTGGAAAACGGCGAATTCAAAGCCATGATCGAACGCGGCGACATTCGCGGCGTCACCTCCAACCCATCCATTTTCAACGCCGCAATTGCAAAGTCGAACGATTACGACTCCGCCCTTACGCCGCTTGCCTGGGCGGGCTGGGACGCGGAAAAGATCTTCTGGCAGCTCGCGGTCGAAGACATCAAAGCCGCCTGCGACGCGTTCCTGCCGCTCTACGAAGAGACGAACGGCGGCGACGGATACGTCAGCATAGAGGTCAGCCCGTACATCGCGCACGATACGAACGCCACCGTCGCGCAAGCCGAGCAACTCTGGGTGCGCGTTGCCCGCCCGAACCTCATGGTCAAGATCCCCGCCACCAAGGAGGGCGTCCCCGCGATCCGCAGGGCGATTGCCGCGGGCGTCAACATCAACGTCACGCTCATCTTTTCGCTCGAACGGTACGCCGAAGTGATGGACGCCTACCTCGGCGGCTTGGAAGACCGCCTCGCGGCGGGTCATCCCATTGACCACATCGCCTCGGTCGCTTCGTTCTTCGTTTCGCGCGTCGATTCGAAGGTGGACCCCAAACTCCCCGCAGACTCACCGCTCAAAGGCAAAGCTGCGGTTGCAAACGCCAAACTTGCCTACGAAGGATTTCATCGAACCTTTGTCGGTCGCCGCTGGGAGAATCTCAAGGTCAGGGGCGCGCGCGTCCAGCGTCCGTTGTGGGCAAGCACCAGCACGAAGAACCCCGCCTACCCCGATACCCTTTACGTGGACAACCTCATCGGTCCCGAAACCGTCAACACCGTCCCGCCGCAGACGCTCGAAGCGTTCAAGGATCACGGCAAAGTCGAGATCACCCTCACGCGCGATATCGAAGGAGCGCAGAACGTCATCGCTCAACTCGCAGCCCTGGGCGTCTCGATGGACGTCGTCACGCAGGAACTGGAGGACGAGGGAGTCAAAGCCTTTGCGGACGCGTTCTCCGCATTACTCAAGACAATTGATGAGAGAAGGAAGAACGCCGCTTCTTCTCTTGGATACTTCGACTCGGCTCAGCACAAGCCCGTATCTGCTCCCGTTTCCAAACGGATCGCGCAACTGGAAGCGGATTCTGTTCCCGCGCGCATCTGGAAGCATGATCCTGCGCTTTGGGCAAGGGACGAAGCGGGCAGGGCCGAGGTCGTCATCCGCATGGGTTGGCTGGACTCGACCGATAAAGCGCGCGAGAAACTGAAGGCGTATCAATCGTTCGTCAAGGAAATTCAGAAGGCGAAGATCAACCGCGTGCTCGTGCTGGGCATGGGCGGTTCGTCCCTGACCGCGGAAGTGTTCGCGTCGCTCCTTGCCGATGCGCCCGTGCAGCCCGTTCCCTCACCCCTGCGCCCCTCTCCCTTAGGGAGAGGGGATGGGGGCGAGGGCGCTTGCCTTGGCATTCTCGATTCGACGCATCCCGATCAGGTCGCGCAAGCCGCGCAGGATTTTCCGCCCGATAAGAGCCTGTATATCGTTGCCAGCAAATCCGGCGGCACGGCGGAAGTGATGGCAAATTTCGATTACTTCTGGAAACTCAGCAAAAAGGACGGTTCGCGCTTCATCGTCATTACCGACCCCGGCACATCGCTCGGGGCGCTGGCGAGAAAACGCAACTTCAGGTATATCTTTCTCGCGGATGAATTCGTCGGCGGGCGTTACTCCGCGTTGACCGATTTCGGTCTCGTCCCCGCCGCGCTGCTGGGCATGGATCTGCCTCGCCTTCTCGACCGCGCGGATTGGATGAGGCGTCAGTGTGGGGAACACGTCCCTGCGGCGCGCAACCCCGGGCTGGCATTGGGAGCCGTCATTGGCGAGGCGGCTTTGGGTGGACGCGACAAGTTGACCGTCGTCAGCGACGCGCCTCTGTCCGCGTTTGCAAATTGGATCGAGCAGATCATCGCCGAGTCCAGCGGCAAGGATGGAAAAGGCATCCTGCCTGTGCCTCTCGAACCGATCGGCGATGTCAGGGATTATGGGAACGACAGATTGTTCGTGTATCTGCGTCAGAACGGCGAATACGATGACGTAATGGCTGCGTTGAAAAATGCCGGTCATCCCGTCCTCCACTTTCCACTCTCCGCTTTCTACGACGTGGGCGCCGAGATCTTCCGTTGGGAAATCGCGACTGCTGTTGCGTGTTCGATCATCGGCGTCAACGCCTTCGACCAGCCGAACGTGGAATCGAGCAAGAAGATCACCAGGGCGAAGATCGCCGATTATCAGGAGAAGGGCAGGTTACGCGAGGGCAAACCCGCGTGGAAGAAGGATGGCGTTACAGTGTTTTCGCCGACTGCGGTGACTGGCGCAACGCTGAAAACCGTGTTGAATGGATTTTTGAAAAAGGCAAAACCGGGCGGCTACGTTGCCGTCAACGCCTACCTGCCGCGCAATGAAGAAATGACGAACGCGCTGCAAAAGATGCGCGTCGCGGTTCGTGCCAAAACGGGCAACGCCGTGACCGCAGGCTTTGGTCCGCGCTTCCAGCATTCGACGGGTCAATTCCACAAAGGCGGACCGAAGAACGCGTTGTTCCTCGTCCTCACCGCCGAGCCAGAAAAGGATTTCGACGTTCCAACCGAAGGCTTGACCTTTGGCACGCTCATCCGCGCGCAGGCGCTGGGCGACTACGAAGCGTTGATCGAAGCGGGAAGGAAGGTGTTGCGCGTTCACCTGCCGTCCGCGGCGGATGCGCGGAGAGTGGTGGAGGCGCTGGAAGCGTAAACTGGAGGATGACCCACTTGCGCGTCCTGGGGCGGGATAAAAGAGTTGATCTGCCTGAATCGCTTTTGGCTTCCGTCGGATTCGCCGGGCTCGATGCGTGGATGTTCTTCACGCAAAAGATATATGGTTTCCCCGTGCATCGGATCGTCTCGGAATCGGAGGCGGGGATTGACGGCTGGCTGGCGCTTGTCCACGTGAGGCACCCGATCTTTGGGAATTATCTCGCCACGTCTCCGTTCGGTTCGTATGGCGGATTTGGGTATGAGTCCGTCGCCGTTCGTGACGCGTTGCTGGAGAAGGCTCGGGAGTTGGCGAAGGCTCTGGACGTGGAGCATGTCAACGTCCGGTTCGAGGCGGGGGAGGAGTCTCCGCCCGAAGGCTGGATTCAAAATCCCAATTATTCGACGTTCTTCGTGGATCTGTCCTCGAATACGGAGGAACTCCTGCGTTCGTTCGGTTCGGATCATCGCAATCACGTCCGCAAGTCCCTGAAAAAGGGATTTGCGATTCGCTTCGGCGGCCTCGAACTGCTGGACGATACCTATGAAACGCTGGCGCGCAGTATGCGCGAACTCGGCTCGCCGTATCACACCAGGAAATATTTGCGCGCCATGGCTGAGGCGCTGGGCAGCGCGCTGGAGTTTGCGGTGATGTATTCCGCGCGCGGCGAACTGGCTGGCGCGGGTGTGTTCATCCTTCACGGGGACGTTGCGACGAATCTGCATGCGAACATCCTGCGGAAGTTCCGCCCGGATTACGCGGGCGAGTTTTTGTACTGGTCCGTGATCGAACGGTATTGCGCGAAGGGATTCAGAACGTTCGATCTCGGCCGCAGTTTGAACGGTTCGGGGAACGAGGTTTTCAAGTTGAAATGGAAGCCGCGCCGGCAGACGCTTGCATACTGGTATCATCTTCCCAATGGCGGACCCCTGCCGGAGTTGAACCAGAAAAGCCCAAAATTTCGACTCGCCATCCGGGTTTGGAAACTGCTCCCGCAATTTGTCGTGCGCGCCCTGGGACCGGCTTTGATCCGCGGGATCGTGTAAACTCCGTGCTGCGACATTCACGTCGCGCTCGACCCAAAGCGCAAGGTAAATCCTGCGGCACATCCGAAAGCATCGAAACGATGATCCAAGTTATCGAACTGGACGAGACATTACACGAACGATACGCCTCGTATCTTGCCGGGCGGGCGGACGCGCGCTTCGGGCATGACCTGGCGTGGGGAAATGTTTTGCGCGCCGCCTATGGCGTGGAAACCGAACATCTGGTCGCGTTGGAGGGCGGCGAGGTCGTTGGGGTCTGCCCGTTGTTTTTGTGCAAGCCTTTGTTTGGCGGCGCGCATTACGTGACCAATCCGTTCCCCACCTATTGCGGTCCGCTTTGCGAGTCGTCGGAGGCGTTGAACGCGTTGTTGAAGGCGGTTGCGGAAAAAACCTCCCGCGTGGATCATGCCGAAGTGTTGACCCCGGTTCCTTTGTCGGATGCCGACGCGGAATATCTCCCGTTTCAGGAAGGTTTGGATTACACCTTCGTCCTCGACCTGCGGCAAGGCATCGAGGCGATCCGCAAAAATCTGCGGACGAACTTCAAACGGATCCTGAACAAGTCGGCGAAATTGCAGGGCATGGATATCGTCGCCGATCTGGACGGCAACCTGGTGGACGAGTTTTATCGGTCTTACGTCCGCATCTACGGGCACAAGCACGGATTCATCCCGCACGTCAAGGCGTTGTTCGAGAACATCTTTGCGGAGTTCCCAAAAGGCGACGCTCGTTTGTACATGGCGCGGGTCAACGGGAAATACGTTGGCGGGATTTTCACCTTTTGGGCGCACAACGAAGTGTATTACGCGTGGTCCGCGGTGGAGCCGGACGATGAGTACCAGCCCGCGCACGTCGCCATCTGGCGGATCATCCAGGACGCCGCCGCGGAGGGGTATGATCGGTTCAACATGGGCGAGGCGCCGAAGGCGCACGAGACGCTGATCCGCTTCAAGCAGGGATGGGGGACCGAGGTCCTCGAACCGAGCCGTTACTTCGTCCCCGGCAAAACGCGCAAGCCTTCGCCGCGCCTCTTCGACCGGGTCTCGTGGGCGAAGAAGATCATCGCCAATCTTCCCTCGGGCGTGATCACCGCGTTCCTCTCGCCTGCCATTCGATACTTTTTGTAAAGGAATTCTCCACCGTACATCCGCCCGGTAAAAGACCCTAAAGGTTTCCTTCCCTGATAAGAACACGGTCCAGGCAAGCCCCTCGAGCAAATTTTACGCCTGGGTTTGCCGGAAAAACCTTTAGGGTCTGGCGTTCGAGCAAAATGTACGGTGTAAAAGTAAAGGAACAAGACATGTCCGTTCTCGATATCGTAAACCTCGAAAATTTCAGGAAGGTATTTCGCAACATCCGCAAGGTGGGGCTGCTGACGACGATCCGTTACATCGTCTCGGACCTGCTCTTCGATTTGAAATACAGGATAGACACCATCAACACCGAACAACTCGAAGACCTCGACATTGACTCTCCGAACAAGCAATACGGCGTCTATTACGAGGGGACGAACGCCTACATCTTCAAGAAAACCTTTTCGTCGTTCAAGGTGGACGCGGCGAACAGTTGCTTCGTTGATTTTGGGAGCGGCAAGGGCAAGGCGATGTTCATGGCGGCGGAACGTGGATTCCGCAAGGTCATCGGCGTGGAGTTTTCCAGGGAACTGGTCGAGATCTGCCGAAGTAACCTCGAGATCTTCAAACAGAAATCGAAAAGCAAAACCGAGTTCGAGATCATCCATGGCGACGCTTCGCAATACGAAATCCCCGCCGAAGCCAACCTGTTGTTCTTCTCCAATCCCTTCGACGAGACGCTCACGAGCAAAGTGATCGAAAACATTCTGCGCTCCTACGACAAAGCCCCGCGCGAGATCTGGGTCATCCACTTGTACCCGCAGGGCAACATGGCGTTCGCCAGGCACCCGCGCTTCCAACTCGAACGTGAGTCGAGCGACGGCTTCATCTTCCGCCTGAAGCCGGGCGCATGAACGGAATGGGTACCGCCTCGTTCCCCTCCCGCGCCTGGAACTTCCTCAAAAAACCCGCCGTCTCGCTCGCGCTGCGCGTTGCGGTCAGCGGGTTGCTTTTGGCGTATCTCATCCGCTTGTCCGCGTTCAACGAGATCGCGCGCGCCTTCAGCCGCATTGATCCCCTCCACCTGCTCACGTTCTTCCTGCTCTATTTTTTGTCCGTCAGCCTGCAATCCTTTCGCTGGAAACTCCTCCTCAGGGCGTGGGATATTTCGCAGCGCTTCGCCGCCCTCTTCCGTTGGATCATGGCGGGACTGTTCTTCAACAACTTCCTGCCGGGCAGCCTGGGCGGGGACGCCTACCGACTGTACGCCGGCGGACGCGATACCGGCAAAGTGGAGGACGTTGCCGCCACGATCTTCTTCGAACGCGTCCTCAGTTACGGTTCACTCGTGACTTTGGGCTTGGGCGCGCTTTCAATACGCTTCGACCTGCGCTCGGACTGGCTGTTCTGGCTGCTGCTCGGCGGCGTGTTCCTTGTTTTCGCGGGGATCATGGCTGTCTCGACCCTGCCCGCGTTCGGCAGGTGGATGGAGGCGTTCGCCGGGCGTTTCCCTTTTGCGGAGCGGCTGCGTTTGAAGGACTGGGTGCATAGTTTCCGATTCAAGGCGCGTCACCCCGGCCTGTTGGCGGGCGTGTTCCTCATCTCGTTCCTCATCCAGTTTGCGGACGTGTTCGCGTTTCGATTGGTGGCTTCCGCGCTTCAACTCCCGGTGAAACTTGGCGACCTGCTCCTCTTCGTTCCCTTGTTGTACCTGGCGATCCTCCTGCCGTTGTCGTTCAACGGCATCGGAGTGCGGGAGAGCGTGTTCGTCATCTTCGCCTCCGCCTGGGGAATCACCTCCGCCGACGCGGTCGCCTTCTCGTTGACCGTGTTCGCCCTCAATCTCGCGGGAAGCCTGGTCGGCGGACTCATCTACTGGTTCGACCGTTCGAATCGGGACAAAGCCGCCGCCGCGTGAACGCGGGGTTATCTTTTGACTCTTCGGGGTAAGGGTTCGTAAAAAAATAAGCTCCCTCACCTTCCACGAAATGGATGTCATTGCGAGGGTGTTCGTCCCGAAGCAATCTCCACTTTGCAGGAAAATCCATGGCAACAGGAGATTGCTTCTCGAAGACTCGCAACGACATGAGGGAAGTTAATAATTTACTGACCCTAAGAATCCTTCCGGGCACGGGGAAGCGCGGATTTTTTCGATTTCGGACGGGAAGCCCAATCTCGTTGTGATATAATCGCCCCATCTCATAAAAGGTCGAACGTGTTTATGCCGCCGTCAACCCTGTTTGGGCTGGCGGCTTTATTCTTAATCACCGCGACCGCAAGGAGCCTGACATGGAAGTGAAACTGTACGTTGGAAATTTGTCTTATGAAACGACCGAACAGAACCTGCGCGAGCTGTTCATGCAGGCGGGCGGCGTCGTTTCCGTCGCGTTGATCAAGGAACACGGGACGAATCGTTCGAAGGGTTTCGCCTTTGTGGAAATGAGTTCGCAGGCGGAAGCGCAAAAGGCGATCTCCATGTTCAACGGTCATACGCTGGCTGACCGCCAGTTGACCGTGAATCTGGCGCGTCCCCGCGAAGAGCGCGGCGGTTTCCGCCAGCAAAATCGCGGCGGTTTTCGCCAGCAGAATCGCGGCGGCAGGAATCGACGCTACTAATCAGAATCACATCATGTTCAATACTGGCGACCGGGTCGTTCATCCGCAGCATGGGGTGGGGGAGGTCGTCAATTTGGAGGAGCGGGAATTCGGGTCCGGTGTGACGCGGCGGTATTACGAGGTCTCCATCCCAAGCGCGGGCTGTACCTTGTGGGCGCCGTGCGATCCGCCCTCCTTTGGGCTGCGTAGACTGGCGGGGCGGGAGGAGATTGACGAGTGCCGCGTCGTCCTCGCTTCCCGTCCCTCATCCCTCACGGACGATGCGCGTTCGCGGCAATCCAACCTGATGGAGCGCCTCCGGCAGGGGACGATACGCGTGCAATGCGAGATCGTCCGCGACCTGTACGCCTACGGGGAACACAAATCCCTGTATGGGACGATTGCGGGTTTTTATCGCGTGACGAAGGACGTGCTTTGCGAGGAATGGGCGGAGGTGGAGGGGGTGACGTTCCAGGAAGCCGCCCAGGAGATCGCCTCCCTGCTGGAGAAGAGCAGGAGTATCGTGAACAAGTCCAGGGCGTAGTTGATTGAAAGGAATCATTTCGCCTCACGGCGGGGTTGTTTTTTTGTTGAAAACGCCGTCGCCCGGACCTCTTTTTCCCACGCGGGTGAACCCGCATCCCTTTTCTTGCCCCGACGTTAACGTCGGGGCTATATTTTCAAAGCCGCTGCAGTCGGTTCAGATTTTCCTTCCGCAATCTGTTTGCGCGCCTCACGCGCCGCGTAGGACAACTTGTCCTGGGTTTTGGCGAATGCCTTGTCCCACTTTTCCTCATCTTCCAGCGCGGCAAGATACTCGCGCAAATGCTCGGCAACCCGTTCCTGATCTGCTTCGGGAAGTTGCTCGATCATTTTGATAATCGTGTTTACAGCGGGTGTAACCATAATTTGCTCCTTGCCATGCCCCAATTATAGCAGGGATGTACTCCTCTCCTTCAAGAGAGGGGCAGGGGTGATGTCGAATCCCGCACCCAAATCGCTCATTCCTGCGCGCTGCTTTTGAAATTAAGGCTGCGCGGGCCAGACGATGTCAAATCCACCCGGAAATGGAGCGGTAAGCGGCTGAAGATCGCTTTGAAAACTGTACGTGTATAGCACGTCTCCGGATTCTGCATTGATGACGACAATTTCACCCTGTGCTGTAAAGTTGACCCCGTTGTATCCGTCGAAATAAAACCGCGCCTCGGCATGGCTTTTGCTGTCGGGCGACCAGCCATAAACATATCTGGACATCAGTTCATGTGGTGGAGGAGTTGTTCGATAGAGTGGTTCAAGATGCAGTGAAAATAATTCAGGGTCAGCAGTTTCGATAGATGTGTCTTTCATCCAAATTGGAATTGCAAATTGAATTCCTCCGTTTACTTCTCCAATCACAAGTACTCCCGATTTATCTGGTGATGCCAGCAGGCATATCACAAGGAGAAAAACGCGCTTTTTCATTCTGTTCACCTTCCAGTGAAAAGACGAAATTGCGCATCGCTGATTCGGTATGACAGGATTGTCAGGTAAAACCCCGCCATGAGGGGGTGGATTTTACCAATCCTCTTCGTCTTCCTCCGCTTCGTAGAAACTTGATTGCTCCCCGATCTTCTTGTTTCGCTTTGGGGTGATCTGTTCGAGGATCCATTGAGGGTTGTGGGCGTCTTCTTTAATAAATTCTATAAGTTCTTCAAGGTCATTGAATTTTCTGTAAATCAAATTGCCGGTCTCAATTTCAAGAGTAATCTCGAAGCTTCTTGCTTTTGGGGTAGCAGGTAATGGTTTGAGCAAATCATCCAGGGCATTTCGAATAAGTTGTTTTCCATCAATTTGTACACCATTGACGTCCGTTCGAATAAAGCTCAACCATTGCTTTGCAAGTTTGTCTAATCCTTTTGACTCCCGAAAGGCAACCAGAAAATCATCGAAAGCGTCAACATACTTTTCAGGGAAGCGTTGTCTTATCTGCCGTGCGTTTAGCTCAAAGGATTTATCGCCCAGAGCATCGTTTAGATATGGCTGTATTGATTGGTATACCTCATCGTCGGTTGCTACCAAGATCATATCAATTCCACCGCCCTCATTTCGTAATAAGACCCTGACACCTTCGTTCCAATAGCCTGCAAGTATGGCGGCGGCACCCCGGACCGTGGGATAGTTTTTCCTAACCTCGCGTAATTGAAGTATCCAAGCACCCTTATCGCTCCAATGTCTGCCATCTTTGAGCCATTTGGTTTCGAGCAGGGCGACAGGTTCGTTTGAATCGTTTGGGGCGACAACGGTGTCGAGTTGCCTCCTAATTCCTCCGGGCATATCCAATGTCAAGAGCTTCTTGCCCTTCTCTGGTCTCAGTAACACATACCCAGGATGGTTTTTGCGTAGATGCGATTTGATGAGTTTGATTACCGCATTTTCAAATGCCTCACCAATTAATTGTCCGACGTGACTAATTCTACCGTGTTGCTTGTTGTCTGCCATGTTTCCCTCACTTACTCAAGATGACTATACCTTCTCGCAACGGTACGGTATGACGTTGTGGATTTTCCTTCCATTTGTCCCCACGCGTCCTGAGTACCTCAATCTCATAGGAATGGAAACCAACACCTAACCCAATTTCACCGATCAATTTGTCCGTCGGTATATAGACTCCGTAGGGAGCGGAGTCACCTAGAACAAATAAGGCTTTTGTGTTTGGCTTTAGAACCCGCAATGTGTCTTTTATGATCTGATAAATATCATTGAAATATCCTGCCACCATCAAATCGTAACTCTTCTTTCCACCCCTTGTCTTGCGGATTTTCTCTAATCTATAGACGTTTTCTTCAATAAACGTTGTTACCGAAGGACATTCCTTCTTGAATTGTTCAAGAATTTCATATTTTGTGTCTGTGCGATTGATTTGCGTTGTTGCTGAGGTCATCAGCTGTGTTCTTATTTTTTCGGATATATCACTCCAGCTCTTTGCCTCACCCCAAAAATAAAGTTCCAATCGAGTCCTGTCGGCATAATCAAAATTGTTTAGATATGGCGGAGATGTAAATACGTGGTCAATTGACTGATTAGAAATCCACTTTTCCGTATTTCTTGAATCGCCATTAATTAGCAAGTGATTCGATGACTTGTATCGATCCCTCGACCAAACTTTCATGGCATGGATATCTTTCGCCATTTGGTTGGAGAGCAGTACAAATTCGTTTAATACATTTTTGTCAACTGACGTGGTTTTCTTCTTGTTTGGAGCAATGTAGGGCCATCCGGTTGCTGCAACGGATACGCTTCTGAGCATGGCAGTAATTACCACAAAGAAGAATTCTTTGATTTCACCTTCATCAAGATATTCAATAGCCAATTCCCTAAGTGCCCATAAATCATAAATGGTCTTCTCTTCATAGCATTTCAATACTAATTCAGGGAACTCATTTGAAATGCTTTTTTTCTGCAATGATTTTGATTTCTTGGGTAAATCATCTTGAACGATTTTGATAAACTCTTGAATTTGGTCAAAATCAATTTCCCATGCAAGTTTCGCGCGCGCAATCCGATGCACAAAGGGATGTGCTTCTACGCCGACAGAATTTATTCCCAATGTTTTTGCTACGAGATTTGTAGTCCCTGAACCCATAAACGGGTCGTATATAGTTTGACCTATTTGAACATTAAACCTCTCAATCGAGTGTTCGACGGCTTTATAAGAGAAACCAGCAGGATAAGTAAACCAGCGGTGGACAGGTGCGCGCAAGCTATCCTTGAAGGTTCCCCACTCGGATTGTCCATTTTTCTCTGGGGTTACTTTGGTTTCGTAGAAGGTAAGGGTTAATTGTGTTGCCATTGAGACAATTGTACCTTATTGTCAGGCGTCATATCGGCATCCAGGAAAGTATCAACCCTTTCTTTATGCGCCTGCCGCCTGCTATGTCCAACGCGCATCCTTATACCTTCCTTGCCGTCTTACAATTTCCTTTCTCCTTTCTTCTCATCCATCAAAGCCTTCATCAATCCCTTGCCCTTATACTTTCCGCGCAGGGATCGAATGTATTCACGGGTGACGGGGGTGAGGATGATCTGCCCGGATACGGCGTTCACGTCAATTTGAAGATAGGTTCCATCCTTGATCCCCAATTGCTTGCGGATTTTAGATGGGATGACGACCTGTCCTTTCGAATTGGCGACAACTTCCATTGATTGTTCTCCTTTATCAACCTGGGGGAATTAGATCAAAAACAGGAAATCTGGTCAATGTTCTTTGTATTTACTGCCCCATATAAATCCTCGTTGACAGCCTCCTCCTCTTCTGTTACGGCTATAAAAGGCTGGTTTGCAATCACTTCTATTCCTTATCTTTTCGGCGTGCATTCGTCAGCACTCTCAATCCACCCTTTCCCTTCAACGAGCCTTGCCAATTCCTGAGGTATTGCTCGGTCACAGGCTTCAGGATGATCGAGTTACCGGCGTCGGTAACGATGATCCGTGTGCCGTTCCTGATTCCATATTTTCGCCGTAGGGAGGCGGGAATGACAATTCGACCGTTTGCAGATACTCGAGCTTTCACTCCCGCTTTTATACTACACATCACTCAAAATTTGTAATTTTCTTCCTCGTTGACAGCCTCCTCCTCTTCTGCTACACTCAGGTTGTCAGACAAATGTAGTCTAGTCCTTTCCCTTGACTAGACTATCAGACCATCAGTCTACCGACTATCAGACTCCCGACTATCAGACCATCAGACTCTATATGTCCACCCTCCTCGTCAAGCACGCCCACCTCCTCACCCTCGACGACCACCAAACCGAACTCTCGGATGGTGGTCTTTTTATTCGCGACGGCTTCATCGAACAGGTAGGGCAAACTTCCAGCTTGCCCCAGGAAGCCGAAGAAATCCTCGACCTCAGCAGCCACGTCCTCCTGCCGGGGCTGGTCAACACCCACCATCACTTCTACCAGACCCTCACCCGCGCCGTCCCCGCCGCGCAAGACGCCAACCTCTTCAACTGGCTCAAGACCCTCTACCCGATCTGGGCGCGCCTCACGCCGGAAGACATTTTCATTTCGACTTCCACCGCATTGACCGAACTCGCCCTTTCGGGATGCACCACCGCAGCGGACCACCTCTACCTCTTTCCGAACGGTTCACGCCTCGACGATGAAATTGCCGCGGCTTCCGAGATCGGACTCCGCCTGCACGCCTCGCGCGGCTCGATGTCCCTCGGCGAATCCAAAGGCGGACTCCCTCCCGACAGCGTGGTGGACAGCGAAGACTCCATCCTCGAAGACTCGCAGCGTCTCATCGAGCAATACCACGATCCAAGACCCGGCTCCATGGTGCAGATCGTCCTCGCGCCGTGTTCGCCGTTCAGCGTCACAACCGAACTGATGAGACAATCCGCCAAACTCGCGCGCGAATACGGCGTGCACCTGCACACGCATCTCGCCGAGACCGAAGATGAGGAACAATTCTGCCTGCAAAAGTTCGGTCATCGCCCCGTCGGGTACATGCAGGAAGTGGACTGGGTCGGCGGCGACGTGTGGTTCGCTCATGCGGTATGGGTGAACGACGAAGAGATCAAAGTTTTCGCGGAACACAATTGCGGCGTGGCGCACTGTCCGTCATCGAACATGCGTCTCGCTTCCGGCATCGCGCCGATCAAGCAATACAGACAGGCTGGCGTCAACGTCGGCTTGGGTGTGGACGGCTCCGCCTCCAACGACGGCTCGCACCTGCTGGCGGAGGTCCGCAATGCGATGCTGTTGTCGCGTGTCAAAGAAGGGATCACTGGTTTTTCCGCCAGCCCTCCCCCCTCTCCTGGCAGGAGAGGGGCTGGGGGCGAGGTCCGAAAATTGATGACCGCCAGGGAAGCCCTGTATCTCGGCACGCGCGGCGGCGCGGCTGTTCTTGGAAGAAACGACATCGGCTCGCTCGAACCCGGCAAATGCGCCGACTTCTTTGCGGTAAACTTGAACCGCATCGAATTCGCAGGGATGCACGACCCCGTCTCGGCGATCGTCTTCGGCCAACCCGTCCGCGTGGACTATACGGTGGTCGGAGGCAGGTTCATCGTCAGGGAGGGAAGCGTGGTCACTGCCGACGAGAGGAAATTGATCGAGAAGCACAATCGAGCCGCAAAGACCCTGTCGAGTTGATGTCGTTGCGAGCGGCGCCGCTCGCAATGACATACAGAAAGGAGAACCCAATGTATATCAAGGATTATCGAGAACTACCCGTTGAGTCGAGCGGCGTGGACGGCTTGACCGTACGTTGGGCGATCAACGCTTCACAGGGCGCGAACAACTTTGGAATGCGTATCATGGAACTGGAACCCGGCAAATCCTCCCAGATGCACCAGCACGACAACGAACACGAGATCTTCGTGCTGGCTGGCGAGGGCGAGGTTGAAACGGACGGGAAGACGCATCCGATCTCGGAGGGCTGCGCGCTGTACGTCGCGCCCAACGAGAGCCACCAGTTCCACAACACCGGGCTGGGCGTCATGCGTTTCATTGACGTGGTGATGTTCCCGGTCATCCTGCCGAAATAGGAATCGTTCCCAGGAGGATAAATGCCCTCATCTACAAAACTGACCCGCGCGCTCGTGGACGTTGCCATGGGGCGCCTCCCCGCCGACCTCGTTATATTGAACGGCAAATGGGTGTCCGTCCAGTCCGGCGAGATCATCCCCGGCTCGGATGTTGCCGTCAAGGACGGGCATATCGCCTACGTCGGCGAGGATGCCAGCCACACGATCGGCAAAAAGACACAAGTCATTGACGCAAAGGGACGTTATCTCGTGCCGGGCTTGCTCGACGGTCACATGCACGTCGAATCAGGCATGGTCACGGTCACGGAGTTCGTGCGCGCGGTTGCCGTGCGCGGCACAACCGGCATGTTCATTGACCCGCACGAGGTCGCGAATATCTTCGGTCTAAAAGGCGTGAAGTTGATGGTGGACGAAGCGCAGAAGCAGCCCATCCACGTGTGGGTGCAGATGCCCTCCTGCGTTCCCTCCGCTCCCGGGCTGGAGACCCCCGGCGCATCCATCGGACCGAAGGAGGTGGCGCAAGCCATGAAGTGGAAGGGCATCATCGGTCTGGGCGAGATGATGAACTATCCCGGCGTGGCGCAGGGCGACAGGAAGATGCTCGAAGAGATGTCCATTACGCACGCGCACGGCAAGATCATCGGCGGACATTACGCCTCGCCCGATCTCGGCATTCCGTTTCACGGGTACGCGGCTGGCGGCGTGGAGGACGATCACGAAGGCACGCACCTCGAAGACGCGGTCGAACGCGTGCGGCAGGGCATGAAGGCGATGCTGCGTTACGGCTCCGCCTGGCTGGACGTGGCTTCGCAGGCGGGGGCGATCACGCAACTGGGTTTGGACTCGCGCCGCTTCATCCTCGTGACCGACGACTCGCACGCGCAGACGATCTCATACGATGGTCACATGGATCGCGTCCTGCGTCACGCCATCGAACAGGGACTCGACCCGCTGACCGCCATCCAGATGATGACGATCAACACCGCCGAACATTTCGGTCTGTCGAAGGAAATGGGCATGATCGCCCCCGGCCGCTGGGCGGACGTGGTGCTGGTGAAGGATTTGAAAAAGTTCAAGGCGGACGTGGTGATCGCCAAAGGACGCGTAATAGCCGAAGGTGGAAAGTGGAAGGTGGCTTTGCCGAAAGTCGCTTATCCCGCATGGGCGAGGAATTCGGTAAAGTTGAAGAGGAAGTTGAAGGCGGAGGATTTCAAACTTCCCTCACCCCTCACCCCTCCCCCTAAGGGAGAGGGGAAGGGGGTGAGGGTAAAAGCCAATGTGATCGGGATCATCGAGAATCAAGCCCCCACGCGACATTTGACTTTTGACCTTCGACCCGAAAACGGCGAGATCAAGACGGACATGGAACGCGACCTCGCCAAGGTCGCGCTCGTCGAACGTCACAAAGGCACCGGCAGCGTGACGCTGGGACTGGTCAGCGGGTTTGGTTTTACCGAAAAATGCGCCGTCGCTTCGACCGTCGCGCACGATTCGCATCACATGATCATCGTCGGCACGGACGAGGCTTCGATGGCGGTGGCAGGCAACAGTCTCGCGCGATGCGGGGGCGGCCAGGTCGTCGTCAAAAACGGCAAAGTCATCGGTCGGGTGGAGTTGAAGATCGCGGGCATCATGTCCAACGAAAAAGCGGACGCGGTCGCGCGGAAGGCGGAAACGGTCCTGAAGGGGTTCAGGGCGTGCGGATGCAAACTCAACAATCCGAACATGCAGTTATCGCTGCTCGCGCTCGTGGTCATCCCCGAACTGCGCATTTCAGACCGGGGTCTCGTGGACGTGACCCAATTCAAATTCATCCCCGTATTGGAGGAGTGATGGCAAATTTTCCTTTTCAACGTTTGCAGGCGGACCTCGCCGCGCTGATCGCGCGCACGCCTGCGGGTGAAAGACTTACTTCCGAACCGTATCTTGCGAAACAACTGGGCGTTTCGCGCGCCACACTGCGCGAAGCGATGCGCACGTTCGAAACGCAGGGATTGATCCGGCGTCGCCAGGGCTCCGGCACGTACGTGGTCGGCAAGGTGCCGGTGATCGATTCGGGGCTGGAAGTGTTGGAGAGCCTCGAGACGATGGCGCGCCGCATGAACCTGGCGATCAGCGTCAACGATCTGCACATCGAACAGGCGAACGCCAACGCCGAGGCGGCGAAGAATTTGAACGTTTCGACGGGCGCCCGCCTCACGCTCGTCCGACGCGTGATGTGCGCCGACGGTCGTCCCGTCGCTTATTTGATGGATACCCTGCCCGCGACGGTGCTGGAACCGGACGACCTGCCCTCCGATTTCAGCGGTTCGGTCCTGGACTTTATGCTTGAGCGCGGCGATTCTCTGACCGTTTCCCGCGCCGCGATCAGCGCCACCAACGCCTCCGCCGATGTGGCGAAAGCGCTCGAAATCCAGCGCGGCGACGTGTTGTTGCAGTTCAAGTCGCAGTTGTACGACGAGAACAACCGCATCGTGGATCATTCGACGGGATATTTCATCCCCGGTTATTTTCATTTCCACGTATTGCGGAAGATCGGAAGTTCGTAGCGGGCGAAGTCCTGCCGCAGAGACGCGAAAAAATAAGATAACCGACGTTACACAGAAACGATTAAATCGGTCACCGTAATGCGACATTCATATCGCTCCTGCCCAGGAAACGCCTGAAAAACGGGACGCTACGCAATCTCGCGTTACGGGTATCAATGTGTAACATCGGTAGGATAGGAATCTCCGCATCCCGTTAACTCTGCGACTTATATTCATTATTCAGAGGTAAAAGTGACAGTACAGGAAATCAAAAACAAAGTCGAACAGAACCGCGAGAACATCATCCAGTTCATGCGCGATATCGTAGCCATCCCCAGCATGGATGGACAACTCAAGGATGTCGGCGAACGCATCGGCGCGGAGATGAAAAAACTCGGCTTCGAGGAAGTCCGCTTCGACAAGATGGGCAACATCATGGGGCGCATCGGCAGTGGGAAGCGCATCATCGTCTATGACTCGCACGTGGATACGGTCGGCATCGGCGACCCCTCCGAGTGGGAATGGGATCCGTTCAAAGGCAAGATCGAGGACGGAAACCTGTACGCGCGCGGCGCGTGCGACGAGAAAGGCTCCACGCCCGGCATGGTGTATGGTTTGTCCTTCGCAAAGGAACTGGGACTGCTCGAAGATACCACCGCCTGGTACTTCGGCAACATGGAGGAATGGTGCGACGGCATCGCGCCCAACACCTTCGTCGAAGTTGATCCCGGCCTCCGGCCCGATTTTGTCGTGATCGGCGAACCGACGAAGATGCGCGTCTATCGCGGACACAAGGGGCGCATCGAATTGAAGATCACCGCCAGCGGGCGGTCGGCTCATGCCGCGTCGCATTACCTGGGCGACAACGCCGTGTACAAAATGGCGGCGGTCATCACGCAGATCCGCGAACTGGATCGCCGCTTCCGCCTGGGCATGGGCTCCCACCCGGTGCAGGGTCGTCCCTCCGTCGCGGTGACCGACGTCAAGGTGCGCACGGCTTCGCTCAACGCGGTGCCGGACCAATTCACGATCTTTCTCGACCGCCGCATCACTTCGAATGAACCGCGCGAGGAGGTGATCGCCCAGATCAGGGGATTGATCCCCGATTACCTGCAGGAGGAGATCCGCGTGGAGGAGTTGTTCTACAATGAGCCGTCCTACACCGGATTTGTCTTCCCGGTGTCGAAATATTACCCAGCCTGGTTGCTGGACGATGCACATCCGCTGACGCAGGCAGGGCAGGCGACCGTCGAGGCGCTGTGGGGCGAAGAACGTCCATTGGGTACGTGGGACTTTTCGACCAACGGCACGTATTGGGCGGGCAAGGCGGGCATCCCCTCCATTGGCTTCGGTCCCGGCGATGAGAAGACCGCGCATACAAGCCATGAACACGTTTCGCTGGATGAGGTCGTCGCGGCAACGGAGTTCTATGCGCTGTTCCCGTCGGTGTTAGGTAAACAGGTACACACGTAAGCAGGTACACATGCACACACGTACGCAAGTGTACTTGTTTACCTGTGTACATGATTTTTCCAAACACAAGGAGTTTCAAGATGCGTAGTTTTGCTGGTCGAGACATTCTTTCGCTCAAGGAGTTCGAGCGCAATGAATTCTTCCACGTCTTCGATGTGGCGCAGAAAATGGAGCCCATCGCCAGGTCCCGAAAGAACGTGGACATGCTCAAGGAAAAGACTTTGGTGACGGCTTTCTATCAGCCTTCGACGCGCACGCGCCTCGCGCACGAAGCCGCCATGCACCGCCTCGGCGGTCACGTCACCGGCTTCTCCGATGCCAAGATGACCCGCGCGGGGGATTTCTATCAGGAGTCCATCAAGGACACGGTCAAGATGCTGGAGTTCTACGGGGACGTGATCGTGATGCGCCATTTCCAGCAGGGCGCGCCGCACGAAGCCGCGAAATGGGCGAGCATCCCGATCATCAACGGCGGCGACGGCTGGGGCGAACACCCGACGCAGATCCTCACCGACTTGTATACCGTCCTGCGCGAAAAAGGTCGCATTGACGGATTGAAATGGCTGGCGGTCGGTGACATGCGGATGCGGACAATGCACTCGCTCGGCTATGCCCTCAGCCAGTTCGATTGCCCGATCACGTTCGTTGCGCCGCCCGATATGAGCCTCACCGATGAGTTCAAGGCGGAACTCAAGCAGTACAGCGTGGACTTCAAGGAAACCGATCACGTGGAGAAGGCGATAGGCGAAGCGGATGTGATCCTGGTCGAACCAGTCGTCCAGCCCGATTACACCAAGTCACGCGATGAGCGCACGGGCGAACTGGACCTGACGCCTGCCAACTACAAGATCACGCGCCAACTGCTCGAGACCAAAGCCAAACCCGACGCCATCCTGCTCCACTCCCTGCCGCGCATGGACGAGATCCCCACCGACGTGGACATCACCAAATGGTCGCGCTACTGGCAGGAGGCGTTCAACGGCGTTGTGATGAGGATGACGCTGCTGGCGCTGGTGCTGGGTGCGATGGAGTGAGAGTCTGATGGTCTGGAGTCTAATAGTCTGGAGTCTAATAGTCTGGAGTCTGATAGTCTCATAGTCTAAAGGTTGTTGGATCATCTGACTAACGACTATCAGACTATCAGACTATGAGACTAGCGACTATCAGACTATCAGACTCACAAGGAGTTTAAGGAATGGCGAAGGCGCGGCGTTTCGAGGATTTGATTTGCTGGCAGAAGGCGCGTGTGCTGGCGAATACCATTAACGAACTGACTCTGCATCCCAGCTTCTCGAAGGATTTCAAATTGCGCGATCAGATTCTGGACGCCTCCGGCTCCGTTATGCACAATATCGCCGAGGGTTGCGATTCGGGGACCGACCCTGAGTTCATCCGTTTCTTGAAGATAGCGCGTCGTTCGGGCAGCGAGGTCCAATCCGAACTTTACCTGGCGCTCGATCGCAAGTACATCACGGACATTGAATTGAAACGGGCGTACGATCAGGCTGACGAGGTCAAACGACTCATCAACGGCTTGATCGCCTTCCTCCGAAAAAGCGGTCAAAACACTTCCGGCAAAATCTCTGAGGACCAGGGCGACTATTCCTTTGCTCCTGATGAGGACCCTGCCGATCAAGACGAAGAAGAAATGGACAACGACCAGCCCGACGAAGATCAAACCACAGAAGATTAGTCTATAGACTATCAGACCATCAGACTATCAGACCATCCGACTATCAGACTATCAGACTATCAGACTATCAGACCATCAGACTATCAGACCATCAGATCATCAGACTATCAGACTATCAGACCATCAGACTATTCGACTATCAGACCATCAGACTATCAGACCATCAGACTATTCGACTATCAGACCATCAGACTATTCGACTATCAGACCATCAGACTATCAGACTATCAAACTATCCAGACTATCAAACCAGGAGACTAAATTATGCAAACCAACCTACGCGGCCGCGACCTGATCGGCGACCTCGATTTCAGCAAGGAGGAAGTCGAAACCGTTCTCGACGTGGCATTCGACCTCAAACGCAAACGCGCCCTGGGCGAACTGCATCCCTACCTGCGCGACAAGGTGCTGGCGATGCTGTTCTTCTTCTCGTCCACGCGCACGCGCGGATCGTTCGAAGCGGGCATGGCTCAACTCGGCGGACATGCCGCCTTCATCGAAAGCAAGACCACCCAGATCGCGCACGGCGATACGCCCGTCGAGATCGGCGAGATCTTCGGGCGTTACTTCGACGGCATCGCCATCCGTCACGTGGACTGGAAGGTGGGCAACCAATACATCAACGACGTCGCCAAATACTCGCGCTCGCCCGTGCTCAACATGCAATGCGAGATCTACCATCCCTTCCAGTGCCTCGCCGACCTGATGACCATCATGGAGAAGAAGGGGCGCGACCTGCGGAAGAAGCGGATCGTCGTCTCGTGGGCGTACGCGGCTTCCTACCAGAAGCCAATCTCGGTGCCCCAATCCCTGATCCTGCAAATGCCCCGCTTCGGCATGGACGTTGTGCTGGCTCATCCGCCCGAATTCAAACTCATGCCCGACATCGTGGAGGCGGCACAGGAGCAGGCGAGGAAATATCACACCGGTTTCGAGATCATCAGCGACCCCGACGGCATGGAAAAAGGCTTCAAGGATGCGGACGTGGTCTACGCCAAATCGTGGGGCGCGATGCTGACCACCGAGGACGCCAGCGAAGGCGCGAAGATCATTGACAAATACAAACATTGGATCACCGATGCGAAAAAGATGAAAGCCGCCAAGGACGATGCCATCTATATGCACCCGCTTCCCGCCGACCGCGATGTGGAAGTAACCAGCGAGGTGATGGATGGACCGAATTCCGTGGTGTTCGACGAAGCCGAGAACCGCCTCCACGCGCAGAAAGCCGTGATGGCGTTGACGATGGGTTGATTAGTTTGATAGTCAAATAGTCTCATAGTCTTATAGTCTCATAGTCAGGTGGCGTCATCGCCTGATAGATGACCTCCATCTTGATAACTACAAAACCATACGGCTATAAAACTAACGACTATCAGACTAACGACTATCAAACTACAAGACTAACGACCATCAGACTATCAGACCATCAGACTATAAGACTATAAGACTATAAGACTATAAGACTATAAGACTATTAGACTATTAGACTATTAGACTATTAGACCAGGAGACTATATGACTAAACTCGCTGTCGTCGCCATCGGCGGCAATTCACTTATCAAGGATGAAAAACGCAAGACCGTCGAAGACCAATATCAAGCCGCAAAGGAAACCACCTTCCACATCGCCGACATGATCGAACAGGGCTGGGACGTGGCGATCGGTCACGGAAACGGGCCGCAGGTCGGGTTCATCCTGAGGCGTTCGGAGATCGCCGCGAAGGTCGAGGGCATGCACGAAGTCCCGCTCGATGTGTGCGGCGCGGACTCGCAAGGCGCCATCGGCTACGCCCTCCAACAGACGTTGCAAAATGAACTGTACCGGCGTGGAATCAAGAAATCCATTGCGACAGTCGTGACGCAGGTGCTGGTGGACAAGGACGATCCTGCCTTCAAACATCCGACCAAGCCCATCGGTTCGTTCATGGATGAGACCGAGGCAAGGCATCGCGAAAAAGACATGGACTGGACGGTCGTCGAGGATGCAGGTAGAGGCTGGAGAAGAGTCGTCGCGTCGCCCCTCCCGAAGGAGGTGGTGGAACTCGAAGCGGTGAAAACGCTGATCGAAGCGGGAACAATCGTCATCACGGTCGGAGGCGGCGGCATCCCCGTCATAGACGCGGGCGATCACCAATATCAGGGCGTCGCCGCAGTCATTGACAAGGACTTCGCGTCGAGCCTGCTGGCGCGCCTCATCAAGGCTGACCTGTTCCTGATCTCCACCGCCGTCGAGAAGGTCGCCATCAACTTCGGCAAACCCGACCAGAAATGGCTCGACAGGATGACGCTCGAAGAGGCAAAAGCCTATCTCGCAGAGGGAACGCATTTTGCCAAAGGCTCGATGGCGCCGAAGATCCAGGCGATCATCTGGTTCCTCGAGAACGGCGGCAAACAGGCGCTCATCACCAATCCCGAAAACATCGGGCGCGCGCTCAAGGGCGAGACGGGAACGTGGATCGTTCCGTAGTCTGGCGGTTCGACGGTTTCATGGTTGGGCGGTTCTCGAATCAACGGAACCGCCCGATTTTTTTCGGACGATCCGCGTGAGGTTTCCCCGTTTATAATTGCGCCTGATGCCAATCGCTCCTCGTGTTTTACTCAGCATTGATTACGAACCCTGGTTTGCGCTCTTCCGTCATTACGACGGCTTGAGCGACCCGGACCAGCGCCGCGCCCTCGACGGCGGTTTCACCCTGCGCGCCCTCGATCCCATTCTCGAACAATTGGGGAACGCGAAGGCAAGCGTTTTTCTCGTCGGGGAGATCGCCGGGTGGTATCCTGAGGTGCCGCAAAAGATCGTCGCCGCCGGGCACGAACTCGGCTTGCATTGTCACATCCACCGCCCATTGAAGAACGTGGACGAACTCGCGCAGGACCTGCGCGCCTCGGCGCACTGGCTCAGGCAATACAACGTGCGCGGCTATCGCGCGCCAATGGTCGGGATCAGCGAGGCGGCATACCCATTGCTCGAAGCCAACGGCTTCATTTACAGTTCATCCATGTATGCGCCTGCGGGATTGTTATTGCAGCGCGGCAACGTCTGGGAGATTCCCGTCAGCACCACGAACCCGCGCATCCACGCGCAATACGCCGCCCCCCGCGACTTCACCTTCAAACTTCTTTTGCACGGCGAATTTCCTTATGGATCGAGTTTCAGCATCGGGTTGGTGGGCGGGCAGATCCTCAGGATCATCGAACGGGAACTCAAGCGCGGACTGAGTCCCTCCATCATTCTGCATCCCTACGAACTGGTCAAGCCTCCCGCCTCCGCACGCCTCACGCGTGACCTGGTCCTGCATCCCCATCTTCTGCCTTTCCTTCGGGACAAATCGGGATTCCTCAAAACCCTTCTGCGGAATTTCCCCGTTTCCCCATTGGGGATGTATCTCGATGAAATGCTGAAAACGAGGGTGAGTTATCTGCCTTATGCCGAACGTCCCGAAGGCGTGACCTGATCGAAACCTGCGCGGGAGTAACCACCCATGCCGTCCTTTGAAGACAAATACCCGGATGTCCTGCAAAACGTCGAAATGGCGATCGTGGGCGTGTATCGCGAACACAAGGACCTGCTGGATTACGACGTTGACAGGGTCTTGAACCAGATTTGGACGGAATACCGAAACGAACAGGCGGGGAAGACAGGATTTATGGAACAAACAAGGGGGACGCCAGGGTTATTTGTATTTTGTTGATAACCACATTTGATGGAGGTGTTTTATGGACGCTCTTGCCCGCCAAAAATGCGTCGCCTGTCGCGGCGGCGAACCGACCCTGACCGATGCCGAGATCGCCGAACTTCAACCGCAGGTCCCCGAATGGCGGGTGAAGGAGGTCGGCGGGATGAAGCGGCTGGAACGAGTCTTCAAGTTCAAGAATTTTGTCCAGGCGCTGGAGTTTGCGAACACGATCGGCGCGATTGCCGAGGCGGAAAATCATCATCCGTTGCTCGTGGTCGAGTGGGGGAGGGTAACGGTCAACTGGTGGACTCACAAGATCGGCGGCTTGCACAAAAACGATTTCATCATGGCGGCGAAGGTGGATGAAATCTACAGCCAGTAACGTGTTGGACGGGAAAAATTGTCGCGCCGGGGTTCTTTTATGTACCGGGCAAATCCTCGATGAAATTGCTCAATAATCAGAGCGGGCAGTTCATGGATTTACCCGCTCTGATTATCTTCAAGCCGGCAGGGGGCGCTCCAATCATGAAGTTTGTGCGTTGATTGCCACTCGAGGAACCAGCCTTGGTTCGATCCCCGCCTGATTTGGCGAAATCCTCTTGTTTGCCATCATTGTTTCGAGCATTTTGACGGCTTGTATAACCACAAGAGGATCAAACTGCGATCCGGAATACGTTTCCAGTTCTTCTATAACCTGCTCCAGTTCCAATCCCTTGCGATAGGGGCGATCCGAGATCATTGCCTCGATGGCGTCTGCCACGGCTACGATTCTCGCCTCGATGAATATTTGATTTCCCGAGAGTTTATCCGGGTATCCTCTGCCATTAAAGAATTCATGGTGGTGTCGAATTATCGAAACAAGGGGGCGGAGTGACGGACTGTTCTTGACCAGTTCGGCGCCCAAAACGGCATGGCCCCTGAGAATCTCATATTCACTTGGGGTCAGCCTGGTGGGCTTTGTCAGTATTTCCATTGGAATGCCCAGTTTGCCAATATCGTGAAGCAAGCCCGCCTTCCGTATCAGATCGGTTTGCTTTTCGTCCAGCCCCAGTAATCTCCCGATGTGCGTCGCGTATTTGCTGACCTGTTTCGAATGTCCAAGCACATAAGGGTCCCGAAGGTCAATGATATCCGAGAGCATAACCAGCAGCCCCTCGTTCATTTCGTTGATCTCCTGGGAGGATTTCTCGAGCGCCTGATTCTTCCTTCTCAGTTCGTCTACAATGTCCCGTGTGTGATCAACGTACTGCATCTGGCTGTAACGGAGAAGGATCAGCGGCGCCAGCATTACCGCAACTCCGAGCGCGCCGGCATATTCTAGACCAAAGATCAGCGAATAGGCGACAAATCCAATGCCGAGGTAATAGGGAGCCATCCATTTGTATTGCTCGCGCCAGATCTGGGCTGGCGAGCGTTTCAGGTCCAATCCTATCCCGACAGAGATCAGGCTTGTCGTGCAGATGAACAGAATGACGGAGGACGCCAGGGCGTACAGTAACTCGCGGATGCGGTCGTCTCCCAGGCGGGTGAACACCAAACCCTCGCCCAGGACCAGCAGGAAATTGATGATCATCCCGGCAATGATATGGTTGCTCAGGTTGAATATCAACTTGTTAACGCGGCTGCGAAATTTTATCGCGGCGGTTACGGCAAAAGCCAGGCTGGTTAATAGGACGCCGGGAATTCCAAAAAGGAGAATGCCAGCCACCAGGGGAACAGCCGAGGTGGATAGCGACGTGTTGTTCACGTACAGGTCAATCGAAAACCATTCCGTCAGAACGATCAATACGACGATGACAGCCAGCCCTGCCCACGTTTGTAACGGAATAGTCATATCGAGCTGCAGCGGTTTCACGAAACTCAGCGCCGACAAAACAAGGGCTGCCAGTGCCAGCGAGCCGACGTATACGAGAACCTTGTTCGAGGTCGCGTGAGGCTTGCCTGGGCGCATCGTATTTTCCGATCCGGTTCCTGCCCTCGCCGTGGTTGGGCGCGGAGTCTCGCGCTCTCCATTTTCGCTGGGAATGTATTTTCGGGATGACGCGGAATATTCCACTTCGTCGTTGCCAACCGGGGAATTTGGGTCGGAAGAATTCTCGATGTCGGTGTCATCCTCCCGGACCCGCTCGAATGTGTCCTGAACGCAGGCAATGACCTGATTCCGCCCGCTGAGTTTCGAATGGTAAAGGGCGGTGTCGGCGTTGTGGATGATCTCCTTGTCCGTTTGTTTGAAATCTTCGCGGGTGGCTACGCCGAGACTTAGGGTGACTTTAATGGGCTGGATGCTGGTTGGAACGATGAAACTCGCCGATTCGACCTCCCTGCGGATGAACTCGGCGCGTTCAGTGGCTTTGTCAATCTCAGTTTCCGGCATCAATATGGAAAACTCTTCCCCGCCGAAACGGGCGATAATGTCATAGTCGCGAACCGATTGTTTCAGGATGCCGGCGATCCCTTTCAGCACCTCGTCGCCTGCCAGATGCCCATAGGTGTTGTTGATGTTACGCAGGAGGTCGAGGTCCGCCATGATGATGGAGAGGGGGCGATCATATCGATTCGCGCGGAGCAATTCGTTTTTCAATTGCTCCATGAAATAATTGTGATTGAACAAGCCCGTCTTTTGGTCCGTCTCCGTTTTGCGTTCCAGCGCCGGGATTTTCAACGACATGTAGAGGGGATATGAGGGGATCAGGAAAATGAGCAGCGCGAACGGGTTGTATTCCCAGACGATCGCCATACATGCGCCGACGCTCAGCATGGTCAGGTCAATCAAGAGCGTGATCGGATCGAAGATCCCGGATTCCTTGAAGTTTTCGCCGCGAGCCAGCCATACGATGACGCCGACCAGAAAATGGTTGACGAGCGTAAAACCCGCCATGCCCGCGACGATCGCGAGGATCGTTTCCCACGAAGTCGCGCTTCCCGCCGGGTTGATCGTCGAATAAATCTGCCCTGCGATTTGAGCCGCCGCCGCGTAGCAACTAATGTTGAAGAGCTGAATGTACCAGGGCGTTTTATTCCACGCCCACTCCGCCAGGTTCGACGCCAAAATGACCAGGAGCGCCTCCGGCACGCCCAGGTGGGTCAGGGTGAAACCATACACCAGAAAACTGATCGTGTAGTGCGAGCGATTTGTCGCCCCCTCGACCTTCAGAATGTGCAACACGGAACCCAGCAAAAGCAGGCTGCCGAGAAGCGTGTAATTGGATGCCTCGATTTCGATCCTGTTATAAGCGAAGATGAACGCGCCTGCAACGTAGATGGAAACCAGGAATAATTTTGTTGATCTTGATAGCTTTTTCATTTCCAGATCCTTCCTCCGCGCGTCCTGGTGGAGGCGTGAAAATGAGGCGCGAATCTCCGGCGATATCGCCTGCCGGATGCCCTGTCGTCCTTCCCTGGAATTGGGGAGGACGACAGGCGACGCTTTTGCTTTATCCGTTCCAGGCGACGGTTTTCAGGGCTCTCGGCATGAAAGCCGGAGTTGTCTTCGCTCTCTCGATCTCACACAAGGCGACGATCAACAAGACGATGCTTTGAAGGTTGAAAAGTGTTTGTATGTCCATAACAGAATTTCCCTAATTTCATGCGATGCGTTGAGACAGTCATTGCCGCTGACGCTTGACATCCCGGGCGGGAGGCGCCCCAATCCGCCAGAATCCGGGTAAAACGGCTCACGGACCCCAGTAGGTGCTGTTCCAGCCGACGGAGTTCCAGCCCACGGAATTCCAGCCCACGCTATTCCAACCCACGCTGTTCCAGCCAACGGAATTCCAACCTACACTCCCCCAGGAGATCGGCTCAGTTCCCGAATACAGCAACTGGCTGGGCAGGATTCCGGTATTGGCGCTTGCAGTAGTGGTGCCGGTCACTGCCGAGTAAACGTCCAAAACCGGGTAACAGATGGTGGTCTTGCCGGATCTCACACAATGTGAACGGCTGGCATTCATCAGGCGGTATTTCACCTGGTCCGGCATGAGGTTGGGTTCATCCTGCAAAAGCAGGGCTACGGCGCCAGCCACCATCGGGGCGGACATGGACGTGCCGCTCAGGCGAATGTATTCACCGTTCAATACTACTCGATCCGGATATTGTGTTTTCCAGGGTGAGTTTTGGCTCAGCACACTGTAGATGTTACTGCCCGGTGCAAAGATTTCAGGTTTTTTGAAGCCGTCCATAGATATGCCCATGGAGGTGTACGCGGCGATCACATCATCGCTGGTACTGGCTGTGCCTTTTTCATCCATGGCGCCCACCGTGATAATAAACGGGTCGTTTGCCGGGCTGGCATTGTAAAATTTTCCGTCTCCTTGAGAATCTTGGGGGTCTACATTACCGGCTGAGGCCACTACCACCACTCCGTTGAACCACAGGATCTCGATCGCCGCGTCCAGCGGGCTCTCATGATAGGACTGATTGGTGGTGGTGTTCAGCGAGAGATTCACCACGCGGATGTTGTAGGCGCCTTTGTTAAGCAGGACCCACGCCAAACCAGCCACTACATCCGACTCATAAGCCATGCCGTCGCCGTCTGCGATCTTGATCGAAAACAGGGTCACGCCTGGCGCGATCCCCATATACCTGCCATTGGAGTCTCTGCCGGTGCCTGCAATGATGCCTGCCACATGTGTGCCATGCCCGTATATGTCAGTGGCGCTCTTAGAGTTCAACGAAAAGGTATAGTTCTTCGGGTTCGTTCTCCAATCGGAATCTGTCGCGATCCCGCTGTCAATGATCGCCACGCCGATCCCGGTTCCATCCAGCCCCATGCTCCAGACATCCCGCACCCGCATGGAATCGAGGAAGGAATTGTCAGGAGGGGTGGTGGTGGTCGGTCCTGGTTTGCCAGACTTTTCTACCGGCGCGTCGAGACTGACCCAGCGAACTGATCCCGTTTTGGACAGTTCGACCGCCGCCTCAGCCGACATGTCTGCCGCGAAGGCATTGATGATGGCAAGGTCACGGATCACCTTTCCGCCCAACTGGGCGACTCTCTGTTCGGCATCCGTGGTTTTGTCCGCTTTTTGCACGATGACGCGTACAGCCTGATCCGGAGTCTGGAATGCGATTTCTGCCAGCGCGGGGTGGAGGCGCGATGCCGCGTTGACGGTTGGTGGGGCGAAAGAACCGATCAAGCCTGTTGCCAGAAGGAGAGCCATGATCAAGTTGAATATTTTTCTTTGTTGCATAAGGAGCTCCTTTCGACCTAAAGTGGGTCTGGTTATATTTTCCTCGTTTTTCAAGAAGGTGGAATACGTAGGTATACGTATAATATTGACCGTGAAATTTGCAGATCTGCAAAGGGGTAAAAGCCTTTCGAGAAGGCGTCCCAAAAGGCTTTTGTGTTGATGAGCGAACCAGTGGATTTATTTTTGCGCTTCCTGCAACCGGCGCTTCAACGCCGGCACCCTCAGCGCATTGTAAAGCAGATACAGGGGGAGAATGTTCAGCGCCGACGCGAAGGGGTTGTAAAACCAGATCAGCGCGGTGGCTGCGCCCATCGAAAACACACTGAAATCGAGGAACAGGGTCAGGAATTGGAACACGCCCGATTCTGCAAAACTCTGCCTGCGGGCTAGTTTAACCACCAGCCCGACCAGGAAATGATTGGCGAACACAAAGGCAAGACTGGCGGCTACTATCCCCAGTGCGCCGTTCAGGTCAAGGGCTCTCGCGCCCGGGCTGGCGGTTTCGAATAACAGCCCAGCCAGATATACTGCAATAACGTGATTTCCGATGTTGAACCCCTGGATGAACCACGGGTATTTGTGCCAGATCCATTCCGCCAGGTGGGAAATGACGATCACGAAGGCGGCAGCCGCTGTGCCATGAGTGATGAACGCAAACCCATACACGAACCAGGCGATGCTGTAATTGGTTTTATCGTTCGGTCCCTCCACTTTGAGGGTTTGCGCCGCTGCCCCCAGAGCCGTCAACAGGTACAGCCATGGATTCGCCCAATCCAATTCCGCTGCCATCCATCCGATCAGTCCGAGACCGGTTACGATGACGCCGAGGATATAAGCCCTCGCCGTTACGGACAAATTTTTCATAGTTGCTCTCTTCTCGATTTTGCGATAGGTGATTTGTTTTTAGAGAGCATGAGGCGGTCCAGCCGCCGTGGGGCGCGGGCTGGTTCATTGCCCGCGCTCTTTAGGCCTGTGACTTTGCGTCTCCGCTTTTCAGCAGGTTTGCCGTTTCTTTGCCAGACGTATCCCTGATCCAATTTATCGCCCGACCCAAATTCCCTCTTGCGAGGAATAGATTCGAATCGGGCATGAAGGTAGTTAGTAGTATTACAGCGCAAGGTTGATTATCATGGTAGCGTACCATCCGCGAATTCTCACAAATACACGAATTTGCACGCGCCCATTGGCGTATTCGTGACTTTATCCGCGGACGGTTTGGGCAAAATACAACCCCTGTTCTCGACTTTGCGCTGTAATGGTAGAGAGTGCCTGAAAACTTACGCGTAGGCGACGTTCTCCCCTGGCGCCGCCCGCCACTATAGTCCCCGAAGCGGAGCGGGAGGCCAGGTGTAACGTCACCCCTGCGCCAGAGAGCGCAGATTACGCTGTTCGGATGACTGTTCAGACACTTTTCTAGGAATTCCAGCCAACAAGCGGTCGGACCAACGGTGGAAGAGTGATCGCAAGGGCGGTTTGTGGCGCGTCCGCAGTTGAAGATATGCTCCGGCAATTCCAACCGACGCAAGTCCTTGCCGGTCCGGAGATCGAATCACCTGTCACGACCTGGAATAAACCAAGCAGAAGGGCGATCGCCAGAGTGGCTGTCAAAAATAATCGAACAAACTTTTTCATAGCACGGCTCCTTTTTGAATGTTTGAAAACTTCCGTGCCTGCATTATGGCGCGCCGGACCGCTCGATGCAATACGTAACACTACGTATTTTTTGCAATAGCGAGGGTTTGGGGGAGGGGGGCAAAAGCCCTGGATTACGAGGGCAACTCGAACGTATGGATCGAGGCGAAATGAAATGCGTTATGGGATCAAGTGTCGAGGGGCAGTATCCCGCGCTTCACAGCGTAGCGCACGAGCTCGGCTTGACTTCGCAATCCCAGTTTTTTCATCACCCGGCTTCGATGCAGTTCCACCGTGCGCGGACTGATGAATAACCTCCCGGCAATTTGCGAACTCGTGAGACCCTCGACGGTCATTTGCAGGATCTCGCGTTCCCGGTTCGTCAGGGATTCGTATGGCTCGGTCAAAGCGCCAGCGCTCGTATCGGCGGAGGCATCCTGCAGTCGTTCGGATAGCCTGGGGCTGAGGTAACGCCCTCCATGAACGACCTCGCGCACCGCGTTCACGATTTCACCGGGACCGGTATCCTTCAAAACGTAGCCCGAAGCCCCATTGTTCATTGCCTCGACCACGTACGTGTCCGTACCTTGCATGGACAGCACAATTACGCGCATCCTGGAGTGGCGTTTTAGCGCCTGTCGAAGGACCTCCAGTCCGTTCAAGCCGGGCATCATCATATCCACGATCAATACATCGGGCTTGATCCGGTCGACCATTTCAATGGCTTCGATCCCGTCGCCCGCCTCGCCCAGCACGTGGAAATCGGATTCGTTTTCGAGCAGATTTCGCAAACCCTGACGGACGATCGGGTGGTCATCCGCGAGGAGGATGGTGACGGTCATATTTCCTCCTTTCCAACGGTGTCCCGCTCAATGGAAGCGCGGCGAGTATGTGCGTCCCCTGGTTGGGATAGGAATTGATCGCTAGATATCCTCCCGCCAGGTCCGCTCTTTCACGCATCCCTCCCAATCCGGAGGTTGGATTGTCTTTGATTGCGGATGGGTCGAACCCCTTGCCCTTATCCAGCACTTCCACCCAGAGCGTTCTGTTCTGCAAGGCAAGCCCGACAAAGACCTCCTTGACTTGCGCGTAACGGGCGACGTTGGTCAGCGCCTCCTGGATGATCCGATAGGCGGCAGTTTCGATCTCTGCGGGCAATCGCTTTGTGAATTCGTCGCTCTTGAAATTGACCTTGATGTTGGTCTGGGTCGCATATCGTTCAAGGTGCCAATGCAATGTCGGCAAAAGTCCCATATCGTCCAACATGCTGGGACGCAATTTAAGCGACATCTCCCGCACCTGCCCAATGATATCTCCAACCAGCAATTGGATTTCTTCCATTCGTTCCCTTTGCCCGGCGTCCACCTGGCTTTTCGTCGTTTCGAGCAAAAATTGCAGCCCTGTCAATGACTGGCCCAAATGGTCGTGCAGTTCCCGGGCAATGTGCCGGCGTTCAGCCTCCTGTATGTCCACCAGGCTCCTTGCCAGATTCCGCTGGCGCTCTCGCCCGGCGCGAACCTGCTCGAACAATCTGGCGTTCTTGATGGCGCTCGACGCCTGGTCTGCCAGCCCGCCAAGAAAAGACAATTCCTCATCAGGGAGGAAATGTTCCTCCCTCGTGAACAAAGAAATCAGGGCGCCAATCAGGTCGCCCCCTTCGAATAACGCCGCAATCGCCGCCGAATTGGTCTGAAGCGCCTCGAAAAAATTCGATCGCAACAACTCCGGGAAGACCTGCGCATACGGGATTGCAATGACAGGGTTATTGCGGGACAACAACGACTCCAAAATACCCTTTGGAATTTCGAACCGACCTTCCCTGGACGCCAACAGGGGCAGGTCCTCGCTAAAAGTCGCCAGGCTTTGAAAAACGCCTTTCCTATCGTCCCACAGGAACAGCGCGGTGCCTTTGGCTTTAATGGTGCGATTCGTTATCTCACAGATCGTATTGAGGACTTTTTCCAATTCCAACTGGGCGTTCAATTGGGAAGCCACCCGAACCAGGGCTTCCGCCCGATTTGCCTGGCGCTTTATTTCGATGGCGGCTTCCCTTTGTTGGGTTATGTCGCGAAACACCAGAACCATTCCGAAGACATTGCCTTTTCCGTCCTTGATGGAGGTGAGCCTCGCTTCGACCGTAATGCGCCTGCCCGTCCTGGAATGAAGAATGCCTTCGAAGCCTCTTGAGGGCTCATCCTTGAGCAAAAGACTCTGCGCGCCCGCAATATCCGCCAGTTCATGTGAAGCCTCGTCCACCAGCAAAAAGACCTGGTAAAACGGTTTCATCATGGCGTCCTCGTGCGACCAGCCGGTCAGTCTCATCGCCGCCGGGTTCATAAAACGTATCCGTCCCTGCTCATCGGTCGCCAGGACCCCATCGGCAATGCTCGTCAGCGTGGTGTTCAACCATTGCCTGCTTTGCTGAAGTTTTTTTTCCAGCTGGTGCCTTATCAGGGCGGTTTCGATCGTTGCCAGGACCTGCTTTTGGTCGAAGGGTCTGAAGATGTATCCGAATGGGCTCGTCGCTGCCGCCCGCCGGATCGTCGCCTGACTGCTCTGGTCAATCACATAGATCACCGGCAGATCATGGCGTTGGTGAATGAGGTTTCCCGTCTTTATGCCTTCCAGCCTTCCCTTGAGACGAACGTTCATCAGAATGATGCTTGGCTTGAATGGTTCTATCATTTGAAGCGCGTCCTGACTCGAATGAACGACGCCCACGATGCGATACCCCAGTCCTTCAAGGTGTTTTGCCAATTCACGGGCTATGGATGCGTCTTCTTCGACAATAAGAATACTGACCGAAGGCATTGGTTTCCTTTCTCAGAGAATGTCTGAAAACAAAACCAGGGAGGCTGGTGTGTCCCCGGCATTGTCATTTCGAGCGAAGCGAGAAATCTTTGCCCAGCCGAAACAAGATTTCTCCTCGCTGCTCCCTCGCTGCGCTCGGTAAGGTCTCTCATTTTGTTCGAGAGAGCGCTCGTCGAAATGACATCTGGCAGGGTTTTCAGACACCTTCTAAAACCTGCGGACGATTCTACCTTTGAAAGGGCGCAATTCCAAGAACCTGAGGTCACGGTATGATGGCGTAGCGCAGAGTCGCAGACCTGCGCTACCGTTTCATTGACTCCCAAACCGCAGGCAATATCTGTCGCCTGATGACCTTCAACAAACCCAAATTCCTTGCCAGCCAGACGGGATACTCCATGGCGGACGCGGGGATGGGGACGACCGGAGAGAAATCCACCTCGCGCCCGTCAATGCGATATTGATAACGCTTCATTTTCCGGACCGTTGGGGTCGTCTCCAAAAACTCCCGAACCTTTGCCTTCTCTGATTCCTTCCACCAGCCCGGCAGGTCGGACGTGGCTTTGAAACCGGTGATCATTCCCAGATCCTGCAACAACTGATTTTCGTGCGGCTCGAGCGCGTTGTACTTCGAGCGGAAGAACATCACGTCGGGGTCAACGTGAACGAGCGGACCCAACCACAAACGATGAAGGCTCGTGCGAACCGCGTTCTGCGTGGATGTGTCGTTCGGATTGTTGAGCCAGATCGTCAGCGGTTTGTTGAGCCAGAACGGAGCGACGTCCGGACCGACGCGAATGCCGTCGCACAATCCCAACGATGGGACGATCGGCGCGCCGCAGGCGAGGATGTACGCGCCGCCTGCCGCTTCGCGCATCACCTGCATCGCGTTCCGAAACGCCTCTTCGCGGGGTATATCCTTGTATCGCTTGCCGACCGCCGCGCCGGCGTAGAGAAAATCCAGTTTGAGGTAATCGTATCCCCAGCCGACCGCTTTGCGGATGAGTTGATCCAGCCAAGCCAACACTTCGGGGTGGGTGGCATCGAGCGCGAGGGGATTGCCGCCCCAGGTGATGCCTGCCGGGACTGGCATTTCATTCTCGTCCCGCAGGAGCCAATCGGGATGGTCTTTTGCAAGTTGCGAATTGGGTGAGACCATGAGCGGAGAAAGCCATATCCCCGCCGCGCGTCCCGTGGCTTTGACCTTGTCCGCAAACGCCTCCATGCCCGAAGGGAATTTTTTGCCCGCCTCCCAATAACCGCTTGCGTCCTGCCAGCCGTCGTCAATTTGGAACACGTCGAAGGGCAGGTCGCCGAGTTCGCGTAGGATTTTGAGGAGGACGGGTTCGCTGATCCATTTGAGCAGGGAATACCACGAACACCAGACGCGGGGAGGTTTCTCGAAGCGCGTTTTGCCGAACTTCGATTCGAGCAGACTCGCGTAGGTTTCGAAAACCTCGTCCTCTTTGCCGCGCGCGACGAGCCATTCGCCTTCGCGGGCATCCTCATAAAAGCCCTTGAGAGCGCAGCCGGATAATTCGATCCGCCCGCTTAGATCCAGAGAGCCAACGAGCAAGATATCGTCCTCTTCCAATTCCACCGCGCCCACCCACGCGCTGACGTGGTTCTTGTGGAGCGCGTAGGCAGGGTCTTCGTCCTTGGCGCGGAATTCCGGCGCGCGGATGGGGAGCGGCGGTTCGGACGGGTCGAGCCATGCGGCGAGCGTCCAGGATTGCCATCCGTGACGGAAAAACTTCCTCGGAGGCTGAGTCAGGTTCAGGTCCACGCGGGAGGCGGTGAAGATTTGGTGGCGGGAGGTTTCGGGGACCGCGTCGGCGTCCAGCAGGAGGGTCGTCATGCCTGAAATTATCCCGTAAGAGACGTAAGCCCGCAAGTTGACGAAGGTCACTTCCTGTGGCATAATCCCGCCAACATAAAAGCGTTGATGGGAACGAGTAGGTCTGACCGGGTCACCAGCGAGCGTGGGCGAGGTGCGAGCCACGTTGACGAGGCGGATCGAAAATCCTCCCGGAGTTGCGAACCGAAATTGGTCTTCTAGTCTTTAGTCTCTGGTCGCTAGTCTCTAGTAAAAGGGACTGCTAGTGGAGTGAGAGTAAGCGAGCCGTGTTTGTCCTGCGTTACAGGGACAGGATGATGTCCGTCGTCCAATGAGCGTCTGTTTGGCGGTCCCCTTCGGGGATGCAAGCAGAAACCAGAGTGGTACCGCGTGAGTGATAACTCTCGTCTCTGTGGAGATGAGAGTTTTTTGTTTAGCCTTGGGTCTCGACACCTGCACTTGCGCCAGGTGCAAGTGTACGGCGGCGTTGGTCGAGTATTTCCGAAGGAATGTATCGAGACCCGCCGCCTGCTCGATCAACGATTCGACCCTGAGACCAAGCGACTAGGAGACTAACCATGTTCAAACCTGTATTGCCCAAACTCAACGTGACTTCGATGGAAGAGAACGTGCTGAAGTTCTGGAAGCAGGCTGAAATCTTCAGGAAGACGGTTGAGCAGCGCGCGGGCGGACCCGAGTACGTTTTCTACGAAGGACCGCCGACCGCGAACGGAAAGCCCGGCGTGCATCACGTGCTGGCGCGCGTCTTCAAGGATATGTTCCCGCGCTACAAGATCATGCGCGGCTATCACTGCTCGCGGCGCGGCGGCTGGGACACGCACGGTCTGCCCGTCGAGATCGAGGTCGAGAAGCAACTCGGTTTTACCAATAAACAACAGATCGAGGCATACGGCATAGATAAGTTCAACGAACTGTGCAAGAAGTCGGTGTTCACGTACATTCAGGATTGGGAACGCCTGACCGACCGCATCGCGTTCTGGGTTGACCTGGAGGACGCGTATGTGACCTACACCAACGACTACATCGAGTCGGTCTGGTGGATCTTGAAGAACTTCTGGGACAAGGACCTGCTTTACAAGGGCTACAAGGTCGTGCCGTATTGCCCGCGCTGCGGCACGCCTCTTTCGGACCATGAGGTTGCCCTCGGCTACGACGAGGCGACCGACCCCTCGGTGTTCGTGCGCCTGCCGCTGGCGGACAAGCCCGATACCTCGCTGCTGGTGTGGACGACGACCCCGTGGACATTGCCCGGCAACGTGGCTGTCGCCGCGCATCCCGACGTGGAGTATGTGACCGTCGAGCGCGCGCATAACGGCGGGACGGAGAAATTGATCCTCGCGAAGTCGCTGGTTGAAAAGGTCTTCGGCGACGAGGAAGTGAAGGTCCTCGATACATTCAAGGGCAAAAAACTCAACGGAATGAAATACCAGCCGTTGTTCACCTTCCTGCCTCCCGACAAACCCGCGCATTACGTCGTGCTTGGCGATTTCGTGACGACCGAAGACGGCACGGGACTCGTCCACATGGCGCCCGCGTTCGGTCAGGAGGACATGGAAATGGCGCGGGAACACAACCTGCCCGTGTTGATGACCGTCCTGCCCGACGGCGCCTTCGTCTCTGAAGTGACTCCCTGGCGCGGTATGTTCGTCAAGGAAGCCGACCCGCTCATCACGGAAGACCTGCGGGCGCGCGGTCTGCTTTACAAGGCGGAGACGTACACGCACACCTATCCCTTCTGCTGGCGGTGCGGTACGCCGCTCTTGTATTACGCGCGCGAGTCGTGGTACATCCGCACGAGCGCGTTCCGCGACAAACTGGTCGGTTTGAACGACACGATCAACTGGGTGCCTGATCACATCAAAAGGGGACGTTTTGGGAACTGGCTCGAAAACAACATAGATTGGGCGTTGAGCCGCGAGCGTTACTGGGGCACGCCGCTTCCCATCTGGGAATGCGAATCGTGCAGGCATCGCGAAGGCGTCGGTTCCGTAAAGGAACTTTCGGATAAGGTTGGACGCGATCTGAGCGATTTGGATTTGCATCGCCCGTTCGTGGACGAAGTTCATTGGGATTGCCCCGAGTGCGGCGGCGCGATGACGCGCGTCCCGGACCTGATTGACGTGTGGTTCGACTCGGGCTCCATGCCGGTCGCGCAGTGGCATTATCCGTTCGAGAACAAGGAGAAGTTCGATGAACAATTCCCCGCGGATTACATCTGCGAAGCCGTGGACCAGACGCGCGGCTGGTTCTATTCGCTTCACGCCATCAGCACATTGTTATTTGGCGAGGTCTCCTTCAAGAACGTCATCTGTCTCGGGCTCATCCTGGACGGCGACGGATACAAGATGTCCAAGTCGAAGGGCAACATCATCGCGCCCTGGGATGTGATCAACGCGCACGGCGCGGACGCCTTCCGCTGGTATCTCTACACGGCGACTCCGCCGGGAAACGAGCGCCGCTTCTCTTCGGATCTGGTGGGCGAGGTGATACGCAGTTTCACGCTCACGTTGTGGAACGTCTATTCGTTCTTCGTGACCTACGCAAACCTCGACAAACCCACCCTCACCACCGCCCCGATAGCCACGAGCGATCTGGATCGCTGGCTGTTATCCGAACTCAACGCGCTGGTCCGCGACGTGACAGAGGCGTACGAAAATTACGACGTGCCGAACGCCACGCGCCCCATCGAGGCGTTCGTGGAAAAACTTTCGACGTGGTACCTGCGACGTTCCCGCCGCCGCTTCTGGAAATCGGAATCGGATTCCGACAAAGGCGCCGCGTACTCCACCCTCTACACGGCTCTGGTCACGACCTCGAAACTGCTCGCGCCTGCCATGCCATTCCTCGCCGAGGAACTTTACCAGAACCTCGTCCGCTCGGTGGATGAGACCGCGCCCGAATCAGTCCATCTGGCTGAGTGGCCCCCGGTCATGCCCGAGTTGATAGACGAATCGCTCAACCGCGACATGGCGCTGGCGATGAAACTCGTCTCGCTTGGACATGCCGCGCGGCAGAAGGCGAATCGCAAAGTCCGCCAGCCGCTGGCGGAAGCCGCGTTCTCTGTGGGCAACGTCTCGGAACGCGACGCCGTAAATACCTTCACAGATCTGCTCGCCGACGAGTTGAACGTCAAACACGTCCGCCTGCTGGATGCTTCCACCGAGGCTGTGTCGCACACGGTCAAGCCTCTGCCCAAACAACTCGGACAGAAATACGGCAACAAATTCCCCGCCATCCAAAAGGCGATCCTTGCCATGAACGCGGAGGAAGCCGCGCACACACTGCTCGAAGGCAAAACCCTGAAAGTGAAAGTGGACGGCGAGACCTTCGACATATTGCCCGAAGAAGTGGAAGTGAAGACGCAGGCAAAGGAAGGTTTCGCGGTCGCCGAGGAGGGCGCGTACGTCGCCGCGCTGGTCACCGAGTTGACGCCCGAACTTGTGCAGGAAGGTTTGGCGCGCGAATTTGTCCGCCGCGTGCAGGACCTCCGCAAGAGCGCGGAGTTGGACGTGGCTGATCGCATAGAACTGTTCGTCGAAGCCTCCGCAGGCTTGAGGTCCGCGATCGAAGCGCACAGGGAGTACATCACAACCGAAACGCTGACGACCAATCTCGTGTTCGGTAATCCGCCCGGTGGCGCGTCCGCCATAAAAGATTCGTTCGACGGAGAGACGGTCAAGGTTGGAGTGGTCAGGAAGTAATTTGGAATCCAGAAGCCTGCTTCTGGATGGCTTCAAAACGGAGGCATGACGCGTACCCGCGCCATGCCTTTTCTTTTATAATGGCGGCATCCTGGATGTGAGGTGTGATCGCGATGGAAAAACTTCCTCTTTGGGCTCGGAAGGCGTTGGCGAACGGCGTGCATCTTTTTACGGCGACCGGCGCGGTGTGGGGTTTTCTCACCCTGATCGCGATATGGGAGGAAAATTTCAAACTGGCGATCATCTACATCATTGTGGCGATGTTCGTGGACGGGTTCGATGGAATTCTCGCGCGCAGGTTCGACGTGAATACCTACGCCAGGTGGATTGACGGCGGGTTGATGGATAACATCATTGACTTTCTCAACTACGTCGTCGTTGCAGCCCTGTTATTGGTCAAAGCCCCAAACCTGATGCCGCAGGGACTCGAAATGATCGCGGCGGTCTCCATCCTGTTGACCTCGGCGTTCCAGTTCTCACAGGTCGAGGCAAAGACGGACGAGCAATCGTACTTCTTCAAAGGCTTTCCATCGGTCTGGAATTTTCTCGTGATCTACATGATGCTGCTGGGGCTGGATCCGTGGATCAATTTTGCCGCGTTGGCGATGTGCAACATCCTCATCTTTGTGCCGGTGAAGTATCTGTACCCGACCCGAAACAACCGCCTGCGCCGCCTGACCCTCGTCCTGACCTATCTCTACGGCGCGCTCGGCGTGTGGGGGTTGCTGCAATATCCCGACGTGCCGAAATGGGTCGCGCCCGCCTCGTTTCTATACGTGGCATATTACGCCCTCTTGAGTTTCTTCCCGAAATTCGGGCTGAGGAAAACCGCCTGACATGCGCGTCGAAAAGGTGCAGGACGTCACGGATGAGATCTTTTCAGCCGTATGCCGCCTGGTTCCCGAACTCGGCGCGCACAAACCGCTTCCCACGCGGGACGAACTGACCGCCCTCGTCCATTCGGAAGCCTCCACGCTTTGGCTCGCGCGTTATCCCGATCGCAGCGGGACGATCGCGGGGATGCTCACCATCAGCCTGTACCGCGTCCCGACCGGGCTGCGCGCGATCGTGGAAGACGTGGCGGTGGATTCGAACTTTCGCCGCAAAGGGATCGCGCGGGCGTTGATGCAAACGGCGATTGATTTTGCCCGCGTCTGCGGAGCGAATGGAGTCGCATTGACCTCCAACCCCAAACGGGAGGCGGCGAACCGTCTGTATTTGTCCATGGGCTTCGAGCGGCGGGAGACAAACTCGTATTTTTATCGGTTGTAAAAAAAGAGGCAGGTCAACGACCTGCCTCCTGTTCCACCCGGCAAGGGCATCTACTTGTTGTTGCCGTTGCCGTTATTGCCTTTGTTTTTATTCCCGTTTCCATTGCCATTCCCATTGCCGTTCCCGTTCCCATTGCCGTTCCCGTTCCCGTTCCCATTGCCGTTACCGTTCCCATCTCCATTGCCATTACCATTTCCGTTGCCATTGCCATCCCCGTCCTTGTCCGACATCACGGCGCCGAGATTCTTCATCTTTTCCCCCTTGAGCAGGGCATTACGGAACTGTCCCCAATTCTTCGGGACCAAACCGTCTTCGGAAGCGAAAGCGCTGTAGTCTCCGCTCTTTTTCGCTTCGATGATCGCCTGGAAGGTTTCGGAATCGCCTTCCAGTTTCGTCGTCATCCACAGGGCTTGGGCGATCACGCCGAAACCGGTCCCCTCTCCGTGCGCGGACATGATGGTTTCGTAGTCGGTGATGTCGTCAAAGAAGAGGCTGAGCGCCAGCCCAACCGGGTGTTTCGCCTCCTCTTCCTCCTCGTCGGGGATGACGGCCGCCGGGTCAATGCTCACCTCGAGCCCGATCGCGTCCGCCAGCGCTTCCTCGCTGCAGGGCGTATCGGGCGCAATGATGCCCAAAGACACCGCCGTCGCCTGGTCAATCCGCACGGTCTGTGACGTTCCGTCCGTTCCCATCACGGTAACGAGAAAAGTGGCAGCGCCCGTGTCGCTGTCGGTTTCACAGGTCACTGCGGTCACAGTGCCGGTGATGAATCCCTCCTGCCAGGCTGGCGCCGCAAGAACGGAACCGGCTTGAGCCGCCAAAACGGCAACCCCCACCAAAAGGGTGAAGATGAACCTGGTTATTTTCATGGTACACGCTCCTTGTCTGTCTCTGCATTTTACAAAACCTGGTTTTGCGCATCAAACGCGCGCCTGTATATCTGCATAACAATTTTGCAAGGGAATGCCGTGACCATTCTACTACCTTCGCAAATCTCATCCCGCCCGCTGTAACTTTTTCATGCTCCCCGGGGTTCCGGCGGGATGAGCTCCACGCTGCGCTTCCTCATTCCGAGCGCCATTTTTCGTAATCTTCGGGCGTGTCCAGGTCGGCGAGAACGTTCGGATCGTCCACGTTGACGTAATGGATCTCCGCCCGGCGCGCGCTCAAAAAATCGCGCAGGGATTGCGGAGGCTCCATCCTCACCACCGCCTCCCATAGCGGACGCGCGATCAGCCACGGATGTCCGCGCCTCATCTGGAAACTTGGGACGACGATATTGGATTTCGTTTCGAGAAACGCCTCGCACACCCTCCGCACGCTTCCCTCCCGTACCTGAGGCTGGTCGCCCAACCCGATCAACGCCGCCTGCGTCTGACGCCCCAACGCCCGCATCCCGCACTGGATCGAAGACAACATTTCCCCTCTTTCAAAATCCTCGTTATAAACGATCCTTACATTGAGATTGGAAACGAGCGCCTCCACCTCTTCCCTCGCCCCGCCCGTCACCACGATGACGTCCTCCACCCCGGCGTTCTTGAATATGGAAACGACGCGCGTCAATACCGTTTCATTCCTCCAGGGTAATGACATTTTGGGTCGCCCCATGCGTTTCGATTCGCCCGCGGCAGGGATGATCGCCGAGATCATACATCTCCATCCGACGCCAACCTTCGATACTGTTCGGGCGTATCCACGTCCAGCAACAGGCGGTCGTCGTGCCAGGGCAGGTATTCCACGCGATGTTTATGGAAGATCGCCCTGCCTCCCACGTCCCCCTCGATGGTCAACAGATCGGGAAACGCCGCGCGGTCGAAAAGGACCGGGTTGGCGCGCCGATCCATCGCCATCGGCGCGACGATGGGATGCAACCCCTCCGCGTGTTTCTCCATCAGCGCCTGGATGATCGAGGGCGTGACCTGCGGCTGATCCGCGAGAAGAAAGATCGCGCCTCCAACAACGGGTCCCGCGCGGAGCAGAGGGTCGAGTAACCCGCGTTCGTCGGGTGTATCGAAACCCGAGGTCGCAACGGGGGCGAGGGCAAGGACCCCCGCTCGTATCGAACTTCCCTGCCCGCTTTGCCACTCTTCGTTTCGCGCCACGATCACCTCCAGGTCGTTGACCGCCGCCTCCACCCCTTCCGCATTCGCGCCGGTCACAACGACAACCGGCGATAGCCCGGCTGTGAGAGCCGTTTGCGTCACCGCCCGCACGAACGGCTGCCCCTTCCAATCCAGCAGTTGCTTGGGTTCTCCAAAACGGGACGATGCACCCGCCGCCAGAACGATGCCCGCAATGGATTCGTGAACCGCGTGAACGATCCCATTCATCAAACTGGCGATGATGACCGAATGGTGGACGCGCAACAGGGAGGAGGTCATCGCCAGCGCCGCGGCTTGACGTTCCGCCGAGTCCGCCTGGTTGAGCAGGGCGATCCTCCTGGCGCGTGCGGGAACATTCTTCAAGCCCCCTCGCGGATGGGTCAACACGCGCGCAAGCGCCTCTATCGTGACCGTTTCGCCGATCTCCAAACCGCACAACTCCGAAAAGAGCTCGGCGCGATGGACGTATTCGTCCGTCAACGGTTTACCCAAACCGCTGAGTCCGGTCACCTGCGCGACCGCATCCGCAAATTCGGGAATGGGCGGTTCGTGTTCCGACCATGCCTTCAACGGCTTTTGTCGCGACCCGTCCGCCTCGATCAACAAAGGGATGGAATGATGTCCGCAAAACTGGTGCAGCCGGTCGAGTACTGATTCGGAGATGGGTCTGGTCCGGTCTCCATCCAACGCTCCCGTCGCCAGAACGACGCCTTTCAAACCATGCTCCACGTTTTCGAGCGCGGCGGGAGAGTCGGCAATGACGTGTTGATCGGCGAATTCCACCTGCCACGCGCCGAGATGCGTTGTCGCAGCGACGATCACGGGCGGCTGCAACTGCCTTGCCAGTCGAAACATCGCGGTGGTCTTTCCTCCCGCGCCCGTAAAGGCAACACATGAAGGCGACGAAAGGCGCAACGCGCGCGCGAGCGGAATATTCATGTTTGCGATTATACATCTTCAATCTCGAAGTCTCCTGCAAGTAAGGTATAATAACCCCGCTCCGCTCACCCCGGCATGAGAAAAATCACGTCAAGGCATTGTAATGGCAGTCGAATCCATCATTTCTTCCGATTACTGGAAAGAACTCCAAGTCACGCCGCAGGATATCGAATTCCTGCATAACCATCTTTTTGAAATCGAAACCCCACTCACCACCCGCGAACTCACAACCGTATTGATCCACGAACGCAATCGGGCGGAACATTTCGCGTTACAGCAACGCAGGCAGGCGGGCGGCAGGATCTATTATCCAAAGGATGCCCATCAGTCCGGCGATGAGCTTGTCTTCCCCGCCTTCGATTGGAAGCGCGGCAGGGTCCTGGAGGCGCGCGCAGGCACGAACCCCGACGTGGGCGAATTCGAAGTGATCGCTGTTCGGATGGAGGACGGCGACGAACGCCTCTTCGCGTCGAGACTTGCGGTTCACGCCCTTAACGAGGAGCCTGCCTCCGTCGAAACGGACGACTTCGACCCCGACGCCATCCTGCGCGCCCACGGTCACGCCCTCGAGAAGAAACTCGAGGCAAGCCTGCAAAACGACGAAAACATCCTCCGCATTGCGGGACGCTGGTTCCCGCGCGCATTGCTGATAGACGTCAATGTAGGACATCTCAATTTGGCGGAGGCGGTTTTGGACATGGCGGGAGGCGAACCGCTTCCCACGAATGCGTTGTTGAAGGACGTGTCTCTTCCCGAAGGCGTCAACCCCAAACTGGCGGAATTCTCGCTCAACCTGGCTTTGCAGGAGGATGAGCGCTTCGACGAAGTAGGTCCCGCCGGGGAGGTGCTTTGGTGCCTGCGGAGGCTCGAACCGGAAGAGGTCCGTGAAACCCCGATGCACTTGAGATATTCGCCCATCGAATACGACAGGAACGCGCTCGATGACGAAATGCTCGCGTTGGAAAAACAACTGGACGACGAGTTGAGCGAAGACGACTCGGCCGGTCGCCACGAAGAAGCGCGCGAGATCACGCTCGCGTTGATCTATCCACATTTGCGGGCTGGGACGCTGCCGTTGTCGAACCGCATCCGCTCCCTGTTCCCGACCGCTTACGAATCGCCGCGCGTCCGTTTTACGCTGGTGGACGGAAAGACCGGGCAACGGATGCCCGGCTGGGTCGTGCGCCAGCAAAAATACGTGTATGGCTTGCGGGACTGGTACAAGGCGAACGAGCTCATGCCCGGCAGCCTGGTCGTGATTCGCAGGGGCAAAAAACCCGGCGAGGTGATCATCGAGGCAAAGACCCATCGTTCCACAAAGGACTGGTTGAAGACCGTGATCGTGGGCGCCGACGGCGGCGTGGTGTTCGCCATGTTGAAGCAGCCCGTTTCCGCCGAGTTCAACGACCGCATGGCGTTTGCCATCCCCTCCTTCGAAGCCGTGGACCAGGTATGGAAGCAGGAAGCGCGCCGTCCGTTCGAGCAATTGGTCGTCAACCTGATCCGCGAAACGTCCAAACTCACGCCGCAGGGTCACGTGCACGCGCAGGAATTGTATTCGGCGATCAACATCGTCCGCCGCGTGCCGCCCGCCCCGCTGTTCGCCCTGCTGGCGACCAAACCCGAGATCCAGCACGTCGGCGACCTGTATTTTAGGATCAACGAGTAGGAGAGAAAATTGAACATGTCTGAAGGCAAGCGAGCCAGCCTGATCAAACCTTCGGTGGATACGCCCTTTCACATTGATTTCGACTGGTGGAAGAAGAACGAACGCGACTGGCATGTTTACCTACGCTCCCTGCTTTGCGCGGATCACCGCGAGGCGTTCGCCAACGCGGAGGAGGGACAGACGATTGACTGGGTGGACCCCGTCACCGCCGAGGTCAAGCCGGTGGATGGCGTGCAGAACACGCTCATGTCGCATTGCGTCAAACAACCCGACTTCCTGACCGAACAAACTGCGCTGGTGGAAGCGGTCTTCCGCCTATTCCTCACCAACGGCAACATCCCCATGTCTTCCGGTGAGTTGGGCAACCGCCTGAACCGCCCTCCCGCGACCATCCTGCGGACGCTGACGGGCGGGAGGGTGTACAAGGGGATCAGACCTGCGTAGTTGGATATCCGCTCGGGGGATGGTTTGCCTGCTTTGCAAGGACGTAATACAATTGGATAAAGCCCTCGTAGCTCAATGGAGAGAGCGCCAGCCTTCTAAGCTGTGGGTTGTGGGTTCGAATCCCGCCGAGGGCGCCATCTGTGAAAAAGACACCGTCATAACCAGGTTATGACGGTGTCTTTTTTCGATTTCCGGCGGCGAAAGCCTCATGAGTATATTGATGGAAGGACCCAATGAAACCATCACGCCTGAACAACTGAGCGTGGAAGTAAGCAATGCCGGTCTATTCTGGCAGGGACTCCCTGTAGACCTGGATCAGGAAGCAAAGGTCACATTCACGCAAATCGGCAAATCTGCAAATGAGCAAATCAGCAACCGGCAAAAACCGCGCAGTAACGGGGTGTGGGGAGAGGGTACAATCCAGGTCATGTATGATGTACCCAATGGACATATTCAAGTTTGGAAGTACGACCTTGAGAAAGGCTGGCTACAGCAGGGCAAAGACGTGCCTGTGAAATTTGCGGATGGCGATCAGTTCAGCGCTATTTCCCGAAAAGACGGGATGGTTGAAATCTATCGCAACGGAAAATTACTGGCGACGCGCAAGATTGCTGCCACCGTGCCTCTCCTTGCGCATGATAATGGAGTATTCAAACTCACATCGTATCGTCCATCGGCTTCGGAATTGTCCATTCCGAATTTGCCGCCACTCCTACCTCTATCTCTGCCGCTGCAACAAACGACCTCGCTCACCATTGACTACACCTACGACCCCCTCAACCGCCTCACCTCAGCGACTTACAGTGACGGACGTTCCTTTGGCTACACTTACGACGCGGCAGGCAATGTGCTCGAACTGGGACAGAACCTTGGTCCCGGCACAGTGACCACCGCGTACACCTACAACACCGCCAACGAACTCATCACCGCCCAGGTGGACAGCACGACATGGAATTACACCTACGATGCCAATGGCAGTCTCACCGAAGTATTGCCGAATGGGAACCCGGAGGACGGCGCCAAACGTTATACCTATAATGCTGCCGGTAACCTCGTGCAAGTGGAAGCACACAACGGTTCAGCCTGGGACGTGCAAGCTGAGATGGACTACAACGGACTCGGTCAACGCCTGAGCATGGACGCGGCAGGTGTGATCGCCTACTACGTGATGGATGGAGATAGGCCGTTAACTGCTGAATCGGGTGGCAATAACACCTTCTATCTCTATGGACTGGGTGCGATCGGAGAGAAAACGAATGAGTGGGCATACTCCTTGCCTGATGGAACGAACACTCCGCGCCAGTTGACCGATATACAAGGCGAGATAACCCTCTCCGCAAGATATACCCCTTGGGGTGACTCTCTTGAATTACATGGCACGGGTAATTTCTCCTTTGGCTATCTCGGTGGTGTATTGGATGCTACAACGGGATTGCTGTACGTGGGCAATGGGCAGTACTATGACCCTGCTACTGGTCGGTTTTTAACGCGTGGCGTTAATCCTGACAGTACGAATCCGTATATTCCGTGGGACCCGACGGGCGCAATTATTGGACCATTGGCGGCAATGGCGTTATTCTTTGGAAGGAAACGCAAACATGGCAAGTGGGATTCAATAGTCATTTTGTTAGTGTTGAGTCTGTCGACCGGATTAGGTTTGGCTGCATGTCAATTTACAACAAATGGATATGATGTAACAGCTACGCCAGTTCCAAGTCAGCCAAATACTAAGGTGGATAAGACTCTTTAGAGTTGAAAAAGGGTCAGAATAAGTTGGTGTAATTTGTTAAGGTTGATCTCGACAAACTCGATCCATCGGAGTTTA
>JAANMU010000241.1_pt1 | contig 70206 bp, 55 predicted proteins | sample 7279701 | NCBI WGS metagenome assembly JAANMU01 (sample SAMN14094539, study PRJNA606508) | bioreactor metagenome | isolation source: A lab-scale SPAN reactor treating ammonium-rich wastewater day 57 | place: Ireland: Galway | collected 2017-03-13 | reverse complement strand
GCAAACCTGCGAATTGACGCCAATCGGCTGCGCGCGGACTTTGACGCGCTGACCGAAATCGGCGCAACCGTTGCGGGTGGTGTCAGCCGGCTGGCCCTCTCCAACGAAGACCTCGAAGCTCGGGCGTGGTTCGCGAACCGCCTCGACGATGCCGGACTCGCCGTGCGCGACGACGACGTTGGCAATATCAGCGGCGTGCTGGTGATGAACGGCAGCGCGACCGATCGTTCGGTGCTGCTGGGCGCCCACCTCGATACCGCACTCAACGCCGGGCGTTACGACGGCTCGGTCGGTATCCTCGCCGCGCTCGAATGCCTGCGCACTATTCACGAGGCGGGTATCCACCTGCCAGTCAACCTCGAAGTCATCAACTTCACCGATCAGGAAGGCAGTTGGCAGTCGATGCTGGGAAGCCGCGGGCTGACCGGACGCCTGCCCGACTTCACCATGCGCGACGGTGACGACCAGAGCGCCTTTCGGGCCGCGCTCTTCCGCGCCGGCATCTTCCTCAACGACATGCACAGGGCGGCGCGTCAGCCGTCTGACGTGGCTGGCTACCTTGAGCTGCACATCGAGCAAGGCGGCCGTCTGTGGGCGTCTGGCAAGCGCATCGGGATCGTCGATGGCATCGTCGGCCGCACGACCTACAGCATCACCTTTCATGGCGAAGCGGGCCACAGCGGCACGACCGCGCCCGAACAGCGGCACGATGCCCTGCAAGGCGCGGCGCAGTTCATCATCGAGGCGCATCGTTGGGTGCGCGAGTCGATCCCTGACGGCATATTCAATGCCGGCAATCTCGTCACCGAGCCGGGGGCGTTCAACACCATCCCCGAAAAGGCCGTGCTGACCGTCGAAGTGCGCAACCCCGACCAAAGCGCCCTGCTCGTGATGGAAGATCAGATGCTGGTGCTGGCCGCATCATGCGCCGAACGTTACGGTCTGCGTATGACGTCCCGCCGGCTGGTCAACATGCCTGCCGCCAAAATGGACGCCCCGGTGCGGGCGGATATCGAGGCGGCGTGCGCGGATATCGGCATTAGCGAGATCACGCATATCGTGAGCTACGCCGGCCACGACGCGCAGATGCTCAGCGGCTTCACACCGGCCGGCCTGATCTTCATCCCGTCGGTGAACGGCGTGAGCCATAACCCGCGTGAGTTCACCGAATGGGACGACGTCGTGCTGGGCGCGAACGTGCTGCTGCACAGCGCGATCCGTCTAGCGCGGCGGGTTTGATCCGCATTCAGCACAGCGCAGGAGGGCGCAATGACCAGCCGAGTTGTCGTCGTTGGCAGTTTCAACATGGATTTGACAACCACCGTCGCCCGGATGCCCCGCCCCGGCGAGACCGTGTTGGGTGACGTGTTCACCACCGGCCCCGGCGGCAAAGGCTCGAATCAGGCGATCGCGGCGGCACGTTTGGGCGCGCACGTCACGTTCGTCGGGCGCATCGGAACCGACGCGTTTGGCGAGGCGGCGCTGGCGATCTGGGCGCGGGACGGCGTGGACACGCACTTCGTCATCCGCGACCCGGATCATGCCACCGGCGTCGCCCCGATTTTCGTCGACAAGACCGGCGAAAACATGATTGTCGTCGCGCTGGGGGCCAACCTCGCGCTCAGCCCGGCCGACGTGGATGCCGCCGCCGACGCCATCCGCTCCGCCGACATCCTGCTCACCGGGTTGGAAATCCCGGTCGAGACGGCGGCGCACGCTCTCAAGATCGCCAAGGCGGCGGGTGTGCGCACGATCCTCAACCCGGCACCCGCACAACCCCTCACCCAAGAGATGCTGCTGACCGCCGATGTGCTGACGCCCAACGAGAGCGAGCTTGAAATCCTGTCCGGCCTCGCCATCGACGATGTTGAACAGGCCGCGAACTTGGTGAGAACGCACGACGATCAACACGTCGTCGTGACGTTGGGAAGTCAGGGCGCGGTGTACTTCGGGCCGGGCGGTCAGGGCGTGGTGCCGGTGTTCCCGGTCAACGTCATCGACACGACCGGCGCGGGCGATGCCTTCAACGGCGGGCTGGCCGTGGCCCTATCCGAAGGACTGCACATGGCGGAGGCCGTCCGTTTTGCCGGGGCCACGGCGGCGCTGTGCGTCACGAAGCGCGGCACCGCGGCCAGCATGCCGGCCCGTGCCGAGGTCGATGCGCTGTTGAAGGGGTAGGCCGCAGGCGCGCATCCCCTCCGGCCGATGCCACCCGAAACAGACATCTGCGGTACACTACGAGGGTAGTTCGCCTGCGTGCTGAGCCGGGGGATTCCGCGTGGACATCGGCGACGTCATCAATAAGAGTTATCAAGTCGTTGAGCATATCGGGCGCGGCGGCATGGCCGACGTGTGGTCTGCCCGTGACAGCAAGCTCAACCGTATGGTCGCGGTCAAGACGATCCTGCACGGTTTGTCGCCGGACAGCGACCCGCTCGGTATGTTCAAGCGTGAGGCGCAGACCATCGCCGCGCTGGAACATCCGCACATCCTGCCGGTCTACGATTTCGGCGAATACCAGAACAGCCTGTTTATCGTCATGCGTTACGTGTCAGGCGGGTCGCTGGCGGCGTGGATGGAGCGCAGCAAGCTGCCGATCGACGAAGCGATGCGTGTGCTGGCGGCCGTCGCGCAGGCACTCGATTACGCCCACGGGCGCAACGTCATCCATCTCGACCTCAAGCCGCAGAATATCCTGCTCGATACCCATTTGTCGCCGTACTTGGGCGACTTCGGCTTAGCGACGGCGCTCGACGTGTCCGGCCGCGCGCAAAACCCCGGCAGCGGCACCCTGCTGTACATGGCGCCCGAACAGCTCACGTCCGACACGCTCGATAAACGCGCCGACATCTACAGCTTCGCGATCATGGCGTTTCACATCCTCAACGGCCGGCTGCCCTTCGATGGCGCGTCGCCGATGGTGATGAAACAGCTTCAGCTCCAGTCCGAGCTGCCGGAAATCCCGCACCTGTCGCCGACGGTGACCACGGTGCTGCGCAAGAGCGCCTCGCTCGACCTCGACGGCCGGCACGCTACGACGACCGACATGGTCGAAGAACTGCGCGCGGCGCTGAACTTGACCGGCCCGCTGCGGCTGGCGGGCAGCGGCGAATTGATCCCCAACGTCCCTGCCGACTTGCAGGAGCCGGCCGGCCTGTATCAGCGGGCGCGCGCGGCGTGGGACGGTGGTCAAGGCCGGTTCGTGCTGGGCGTCACCGACTTTCTGGTGATGGAGACCGCCTACGCGGCGTCCGATCAGAACGGCCTCGAACTGGACGACCTCGGCCGGCAGATGCTTCTGCGCGGGGCGCTTGAATACGGGATCAACGTGGATCACTGGTGGGGCGCGCTGGACGACGCCAACCGGCGGTGGGTGTGCTTGCACACCGTGCGCAGCGCCAACGCTCCGGCCCGAGTGCGCGCCATGGAACGCCTCGAAGATCTGCCCGACGACGAACCGCCGCGCATCCCGCGCCTGATCGCCCAAGCCCTGCAAGCCGAAGTCGACGACTCGGCCAAGCTCGCCGCGCTGCACCTGCTTGGAAAGCGCGCTCGCGAACACATCCAAACAGCGCCAGTCATGCCCGCGCTCACCCAGACGATGACGCGCGTCATGATGACCGTCACCCGCGTCGAGCAGCTTGAGGCGCAGCCGGACGAGTGGCTGTCTACGACGTTTGGCCCTGAGGTCGACCTGTTGATCGCGGAGATGGCGCTTGACCCCGCGCAGCCGAAAGTCAGCGAGGCGGCCGCGCGCACAGTCGCCAACATGCACAGCCGCGCGGCGGTCAAATATCTGGCCGATCAGCAGCGGGCGGGCCGGCGTGGGGCGCTGCGCGCGCTGGCGATCGTCCGTGACGAGGTGCCCAGTTTGCCGGACGTGGTCAGCCCGTTGGGGCGCGGCTACGCATGGATCGCCAACACGATGCGCCGCTTGACCGCCGACCCGCTTTCGCTGACATGGCGATTCTTATTCGCCATGCTGGGCGGGGCGCTCGGACGCGGCTTCCTGCTGTGGACGACCTTCGACTTTCCATTCACCGTGTTCAACTCGTGGCGATTCGCGAACACCATTGCATACGGGCTGTCATTCGGCGCCATTTTCGGGCTGGTCGTGATTATCACCGACGAGTTTTCGGCGCGGTTGAGAGGGTTCTGGAAGTGGCCTATGCGGGCCGGCGCCGCGTTCATCGCGGGCGCCATCATGGGGACGCTCTTGTGGGCGTCCGACCACTACCTGTTCTTGAACCGAACCGTCGATTTGCAGTGGGACTTGGTGCTGTTCGGCGGGTTTGGCGTGGCGCTGGGGCTGGCGTTCAACGGCCTGCTGCGCCTGCGCGCGTGGATCGCCGTCGCGCTGACCGCCGTCTCGATCTATCTGCCGGTCTATATCTCATGGAGCAATTACTGCACGCCGTATGGCCTCTGTTCGGACAGCCCGCCGTTCTCGGTTGGGCCGGTCGCCCTCGTCGGCCTGCTCATCGGGCTGTTCTGCGGGCTGATCCTGCGCGTCCAGATCGGGCCGATCGGTATTCAGACGCCGTTCAAGCTCACGCCGCCGATCTCCGCCGCGCTCGGCCTCGCGCTGGGGCTGGCATGGGCGCTGATCGCCCCGCTGACCTATGATCTCGGCCTGAGCAACCCGCCGCTCACTTGGGTTGGGATGCTCGGATTCGTGCTGGTCGGGTTGATCCCCGGCGTGCTGGCCGGTTATCTATTCAGCGGGCCGGGACAGTTCGCGTTCAGCATCGCATCGGTGCTGGCGTTCGTCGTTCTGCTGCCGGCGGTACAGCCGGTTTTGCAGACCAACGGCCCCTTCCCGATTGCGTTCGACGCGCTGGTCTATCCACGTGTGTACGCCGATTTCACCTACGAGAACTTGCACATTTTCACCGGCGCGATCCCGTTCGCGATTCTGATGGCGCTGGGGGCGCATGCGCAGTTGATCGCCCGTGAGTTACGAGCGTTCGTGCAGTCGCGGCGGCCCGCGCGTGCGATGAGTGAACCCGGCGGCATGACCGAGTTCCTCAACAAGCCAAAGGCCGCGCTTCCCGACACCGCCACGATCATCGAGGCCGTGAAAGAGGCCCGCGAGGAATTGAGCGCCAGCGGCACGCTCGATGCCAACACCGTCCGCGACTCTCGCGCCAGCGCCTTCAGTATGACGATGCCGCTGGACGATGACGCGACGGGACAGCTCAGGCCGCCGCCAAAAGACGAAGACTCCGAAATCCGCCGCGCGCGTGAATCAGACGCCTAAACGGTGTCCTCCGAAGCCTAGCCCGTGTTCGCGCGTTTGTATCGCGTTTCTCATAGGCTCAGGGCGCGCGCGTCGACTTCGCAGATATGCGCATTGAACTTGGTCGTGGCTCAGACCACGCGCAGCAGATCGTCCAGCGTGATGTGAGCGAGATCCGCCACGACGGTATCGGCCTGCCCCGCCAACGCCGGATTGCCCACGCCGACGACCCGCATTCCCGCGTCATGCGCGGCGCGAACACCGGCCTCGGCATCCTCGAACACGACGCAGTGCATCGGCTTAGCGCGCAGTGCGCCGGCCGTCCATAGGAACACATCGGGGTAGGGTTTGGCGCGCGTAACGGTGGCGCCATCCGCGATGACGTCGAAGCGCTCACTGAGGCCGAGCTTGTCGAGCACAGGGCGCGCGCTCATCGAAGATGACGCGACCCCCAGCCCCAGTCTACGGGCGCGGGCCTCGTCCAGCAGCGGAAGGACGCCGGGCAGGATGTGATCGTCGGTCATCGCGGCCACAAACGCGTCGTAGTGCGCCTCTTTGACGACCATCGCGGATTCGATCTCGCTGTCGGTCAAGACACGCCCCAACATAGCGCGCAGGATGTCCCCGCGCCGCTTGCCGCGAAAGCTCTCCAGCATGTCCGGGCTGAGTTCGACGCCGAGGTGCTCCGCGACGAGAAGCCATCCCACGTCATGCGCGCGCACGGTGTCCGCGATCACGCCGTCGAGGTCGAAGATCAGCGCATGCACCGTTCTAGCGGGAGACGATCCTGTACTATTCGGCGAGCGCAGCACGGACTTCATCGGGGGTCGGGGTGCCTTCGATCGCAAAACGTGTGACGCTCTCGGCGGCCAGCTGCGCGGCGACCTCGGTCGCGGTGCGAATGCTGCCCGTGACGTGCAGCGCGCACAGCAGCGAGCTGGCGAACACGTCGCCCGCGCCGGTCGGATTGACGACCTTTCGAATCGGCGTTTCATAGCGCGAGGGGACGCCGTATTCGTAGTGGATGCCGCCGCGTTCCGCCTGCGTGTAGAAGAGGCTGTGGGTCTGCGACGCCAGCTCGTCGAGCAGTTCCGGCGCTTCGACGATGTCCTCCTCGCTGAAGACGAGGATGCTCAGGCGGCGAAGCGTCTCGGCGCGGTTCCAGCGGCGAAAACGCACACGCCCGTCGTCATCCCAGCGGCGCAGCCATCCTTGCAGCGTCGCCATGATGGTCGCATCAGGGAATAGATCGAGCATCGTGGGATCGTCCGCTTCGCCCGCAATCGGCGCGAAGTGCACCAGCGGCGCAGACCGCCACGCCTGCGGGATGTCGCCCGGCGTGATCTCGGCGGCGACGCCGCGAATGTACTGCACACGGCCGTGATCGCTGTACAGGTTCTCGTAGGTGGTGGTGTACGGCCCCGGCACAACGACGATCTGCCCGTAGGGAGACAGCTCATTGAGCAGCGGCTCAGCAGGCAGCGCGCTGGTGACCAGCCCCACCCGCAGGCCGAAGGCATGCGCAGTGCGAATCGCATACGAGACCGTCCCGCCGACCGTGCGCCCCTGCGGGGTCAGATCGGCGGTCATGTGCCCGATCAGCAGATAATCGACCGGCTTCGCGTCCGCCGGGTTAGCGATCACTCGAAACTGCCCTCGTCCTCGTCGGCATCGTCTGGCTGATCGTCCGACGGCTGAGCGCCGGCCACTGGCACGATGGTGACTTTGCGGTTGTCGCCCTCGCCGATCGACTTGGTCTCGACCTGCGGGTGGCTGCGCAGCGCGATGTGGATCAAGCGGCGTTCGTGGGCCGGCATCGGCTCAAGAACGACGGTGCGCGCCTCGCTGATGGCCTGTTCGGCCATACGCGCGGCAAGGCTGCGCAGACGTTCCGCGCGGCGAGCCTTATAGCCGTCGACGTCCACGATCAAGTTCACGCGGTGCTGCAAGCGATGGCTGACCATCAGGCGCAGGATGTATTGAAGCGCGGCCAGCGTATCGCCACGGCGGCCGATCAGCGCGTTGATCTGACGGCCCTGCCCCTGCACGTTCAGAATCCACGGCCCGCCGCCCTGCGAGGCATCGACGCGGCTGACCTGCACGCTGCCGCTGATGTCCATCGCCTTGAGCACGTCGACGAGCATTTCGCGCGCGGCGGCCACGTCGGCGTCGTAATCGGATTCTTCGACGGGCGTATAGCCGGCGAACAGCGATTCGCCCTCGGCTTCGAGGTCGTCATACAGGCTGTCGTCGTCAAAGGCGCTGGTTTGCCTGCGCACCATTTCGCTGTCCAGCAGACGTGACACGGGCCGGCGATCCCGGTCGCCCCTTCCCCGGCCACCGCGACCGCCCCGGTCACCCCGGTCGCCGCGATTCTGCGGACGATCGCCGCGCTGGCCTTCGCGGCGCTGCTGGCCGCCACTGTAGCTCGAGCGATCCTGCCCGCCGCGCCCCCCGCCCTGCTGGCGATTGCCGGACTGCTGACGGCGTGCCGCTTCGGCGTCAGGCTGCGCCAAACGCGGGAAGCTCGGCGGCGGAGAGGTCGGGCCGACGCGCAAAAGCTGAAGGCGCACCTTCGCCTGACGCGGCGGTGAGCCGAACAGGCCGAGCGTCGGTTCTTCGACGACCTCGACCATGACGTCCCACGGGTTGACCCCCAACTCGGCCAATCCGCGCTGGATGGCCTCGTCGACGGTGTCGGCTGAGATTTCGATCGATCGACGTTCAGACATAAGCTCTACTTCTTTTTCCTCGTGGGCCGCATGCGCGACGACGGCGCAGCAGGCCCCGGCTTGGTCTTCAAAACGGTCTGCGATGCGCTCCGGCTTCCGCTGCTAGCAGCGCGCGCCGCAAGGGCAGGATTGCGCGGTGACGATTCGACCTTGGCGATCACACGAGACAAGATCGCGTCTGCCTCTGCTCGCTCCTCGGCCGTTTGTTCGTGCTTGGGGGCGGGGCCGGACGGGCCACGGCCGATCACCTGATTCCAGTGCGCCTTGCCGAGCATCGTGTACTGCACGATACCGACCACGTTGCTGACGATGAAGTAGATCGACAGGCCGACCGAGAAGGTCAGCGCGAAAAAGCCGAACATCAGCGGCATGATGGTGGTCATCGACCGCGTCATCGAGGCTGTCGGGTTGTTCTTGTCGTCCGGGTTCTGCGGCGGCAGCGTGAGCTTGCTTTGCAGCCATGTCGTCGCCAGCACCAGCAGCGGCAGGATGACGGCGGCAGGCGAGAAACCGGCGACCGTCGGCGGCTGCGTGAGGTCAAGGCCAAGCCACAGCTTATCCAGCGGCACGAGGCTGTCGAGGCCGGGGATCAGCAGCCGGCCGGACAGGTCGACGACCTGAAACGGGGTCGCGCCGAGGCCGTAGTTGATCGCGCCGTACAGCGCAAACAGGATCGGAAGCTGGATCAGAAGCGGCAAGCATCCGCTGAGCGGGTTGATCTTGTACTCCTTGTACAGCTCCATCTGTGCCGCCGCGATACGCTCGCGGTCGCCCTTGTACTTCTCCTGCAGTTTCTTGAGCTGCGGCTGGAGAAGCTGCATGCCCTCGGTTGATTTCTGCTGCTGCAAAAGCAGCGGCGAGGTCGCCAGACGGATGATGACCGTCAGCGCGACGATAGCCAGCACGATGTTGTTGCCGAACACCGAGTACAACAACGTCAAGATAGTGATGAAGGGATTGAGCAGAAAATCCATACGGCGTGTCCCTCCGGCGGCCTAGCGCCGATATTCCCACAGGAGTTGGCCGTCGCGCGCGCCAAAGGCGACCAGCGGCCGGTCGGCCTGCACCGTCGCAACGACAATGATGTCTTGGCTGACGTTCGGGCCGGCTGGGATGTAGAGCATTTCGCTCAGCACTTCGGTCTGCAGCTCGCGCGCGATGGCGACGCTCCCGTCGCCCTTGTCCAGCCATGTGACGCGCCCGTCTCGTGAGGCGGTCACGACGAAGTCGCCGGCCAACAGCACCGAAGGACGGATGCCGCTTTCGGCAGCCTGCACCGACCAAACCTGTTCAAGTCCGGGAACGCTCAGCGCGTACACGTATCCGCTGAGGTCGGTCACGTAGGCGATGTCGCCCTCGATCACCGGCGAACCCCACACCCAGTTGTTAGCGGTGAACGTCGCGGTGATCTCCCCTTCGAGATTGACCTCGACGACGGTACGCGCGAACGTGCCGACATACAGCCGGTCGTTTGCGATCACCGGCGCGCCGGCCGCAGCGCCTTGCAAATCGACCCGCCACAGTTCCGAGCCATCGGCGCTGTCGATCGCATACAGGTTATGATCCATGGAGGTGATGTACAGCACGCCATTGTGCAGCAGCGGCTTAGACCAGATACCGCTGGTCGTCTCGAAGGCCCACAACACGCTCAAGCTCTCGAGGTCGAACGCTTCGAGGTTCTGGCTGTTATAGCCGACGTACAGCCGGTCGCCGCCCACGGTGACGTCAGCGACCACATGCCCGCTGATCGGATTTCCAGCAGGGTTGTTGATGCGCGCCGCGGCGTAGTCAATCTTAACGAAGCGGCCGTTGTATTCGGCGGCGAGCAGGGTGTTATCGTCAAGGCGCAGCGGTGTGCTGTAGAACGCCTGCTGGTTGCTGGCCCCGTCCAATTCCCATGTACGTGCTTCGCCCGTTTCCGGGTCGATGCGCACGTTGCCGTCCGAGTCGCGCAGCTTGACTTCTTCTCCGGTCGCCGGTTCGATCAGCACGAGATAGCTGTTGTAGGCGAGCAGAATATACTGATCGTCGATCATCGAGATCGACGGCCAACTCACGCCGAGGCGCGTACTGACGCAGCCAGCCGCCACCAGCACGATGAGCGCCAGCAGCACGGGAAGGGTGACGCGCCTGCGAAGGGTTCGAATCATGTTTTGGCGTGCTCTTTCTTTGGGGGGACGGGATCAAAGCCGCCGGGGTTAAACGGATTGCAGCGGCCAATACGCTTCAGGCCCATCCAGCCGCCGCGGATCAGCCCGTGAACTTGAATGGCCTCGTACATGTACTCCGAGCAGGTCGGATAAAACCGGCATGACGGCGGCAGCAGCGGCGAAATCCGTCGTTTATAGAAACGAATGGCTGCGAGTGCCAGAAACTTCATGTGCTAGAGACCACGCGAATCATCTTCGTCATGCAGCAGGCCGGCCTGTTCGATCAGTGTGCGGTACGCCCCGTGCAGGTCAACAAGCGGCAGCCCGGCGGCGGCAGGATGCGCGACGATCACGACATCCCACCCCCGCTGCAACGCCGCGTCTTCGGCGCGAATGGCCTCGCGCAGGAGCCGGCGAACCCGGTTCCGCACGACTGCCCCGCCCAGCCGCTTGCTCGTCACGATCCCGTACCGGTTGGCTTGCAGCCCGTTCGGCGCGACGTTTACCAGCAGCAGCCGGCCGCGCTCCGTACGCCCTTGCGCCCGAATACGGGCGAAGTCGTGCGTATTCGTCAGCCGGAGCGGGCGCGGCAGGCCCACAGCGCCCCCACGGGTTAATGGGCGTTCCAGTTGATCTTCTTGACGTGCACCGGCGTAACGGCGAGGCTGTGACGGCCCCGGGCGCGACGACGCTTCAACACGTCCCGGCCGCCGCGTGTCGACATCCGCGAACGGAAGCCGTGCACGCGCTGACGACGACGAATCTTCGGTTGGTAGGTACGCTTGGTCGACATTGTTTCGTCCTTGGCTGGCCAAACACTACGCGGGCCACGCCCACGTATGCGCTCACGAAAAACATTCCCGCTTTATCTTCAGTGGCTGGCACATGCTGTGCCTGACTGGGTTGGGCGAGGGGTGGGCTTGGATGCTGCGTGGCCCACTCTGCCGTCCCTTGTGGACAGACTCGGTGTTCAGTATAATTCCACACGGGGAAGGCGCAACGAGCAGTATTTTACATCGTTGAACGCCGATTTCAATTGCCAACCCCCGCCCGCTCGCGCTGCGTCAAATCGGCTTAGTCTTTGGAGAGTCCCGGTTTTGCCGTCAAAGCCGCACTGGTCTACGCAATTTTCCCTTACCCCCTCTGACATCGACGCCTTGATCGCCGACCTGCTTGAAGGCGAAACCCCGCTCCCGGCCGATGTCCTAGCCCGCCGCGTGATCGAACTTCGTCTGGAACGTGACGCTCAGGCGCTTGCCGACCGTTACGCCGACCTGCTCGCTTACGATCCGACTCAGACGTACAAAAAGGGCCAGACGATCGCGTTTCAGGGCGAACAGCTCGCGACCGGCGTGGTCACTGCGGTCGAGAGCGGACTCGATCCCGCCGGCTTCTGCGGCCGTAGTTATGGCAAATTTAAGCGCATGACCGTCGATATCGACGGCGAAACAGCGACCTACGCCGCCGGAATCGCCGAGGGCGTGGTTGAGCCGAGCGTGTCCGACCTGCTGACCGCGCTCCCCGGCGCCGAGACGATGAGCCTCGATGACATCATGGAGGTCAACGGCGCTAAGATTTTGGCATCCGTCAACGAGGCGCTCCAGTCGAACCCGACACTGGTGCGGCTGGCCGGCAAGTGGTTCGTCCGCGACTTGATGCAAGACGTGACGGTTGGGCATTTGAACTTGGCCGAGGCGGTGCTCGACATCGCGGAAGGCGGCCCGCTGACCACGGCGGAGATCCTTGAGCAGATCGGCGGATTGGGCGATTCCCCGCAGGAACTGCAGGAATTCTCGCTGAATTACGCCATGAACGAGGACGAGCGATTTGACGAAGTTGGCCCTGCGGGCGAGGTGCTGTGGTACCTCAAACGGCAGGAGCCAGCGGAAGTGCGCGAGAAACCCGCCCTGCTGCGCTACACGCGCATCGACTACAACCGCGACCTGCTGACGGCGGACATGCTGGCGCTCGAAGCCGAGGTCGATGACGAATTGTCGCCCTTCGACACGGTTGAAGATGTCGACGAGGCGACGGTGCGGCTGATCTACGCGCACCGCCGGCTTGGCACGATCCCGCTCAACAGCCACACCCGCGCGATTTTCCCGACCGCCCGCCGTGCGCCGCGCATCAACGTGACGCTGGTTGACGCCCACGATGGCGAGACGTACAGTGGATGGGTCGTCAACGACGAACAGTACGTGTACGGCGCGGCCGAGATTTACCGCAAGTATCACCTCCCGTTGGGCGCGCAGTTCACGGTGCATCGCAGCAGCACGCCGGGCCACATCGTCATCGCCGTGCCGACGTTCCGGCCCCGTGTCGAGTACGTCTCGCTGATGAGCGCCAAGGACGACCGCTTGCAGTTCGACTTGCAGACGCGCCACATCGGCGCGAAGTTCGACGAACAGATGATCCTCGGCATCGACGAGCTGGCCCCGATCGAAGCGCTGGCGAAGTCGCTCACGCAGCAGAAGAAGAACCTGAGCACCGTCCTCAAGTTGGTGATCCCAGCCCTTGCGCGGCTCAGCCCGCAGGGCGCCGCCCATGCAAAGACAATCTACAGCGCGGTGAATGTTCTGCGGCGCTGCCCGCCCGGCGTCGTATTGGCAACTTTGGAGGCCAACCGAGACTTTGAAAACGTCGCCGACCACTATTGGAAGTTGAGCGACGCCTAAACGATCGCATCGGAAACGAGTCTGCTATGACCCCGCCCAAGCCCAGCGCGTTAGCCAAACCCACGCTGGACACCCCTTACCATATCGACTACGACTGGTGGCCGACCTCCGGCGAAGACCTGCGCGTGGTGCTGCTGCGCCAAGTGCCACCGGAGTTTCACGATATGGTAACCGCCGAGCCGGCCGACCGGCAGATCGACTACATCGATCCGCGCACGGGCCGCATCAGCCGCGTTGATCCGCTGCGTTTCGCGCTCAAGGTCGCCGCCGAAAACCCCGCCTTCATCAACCGCGAAATCTCGGTCATCGACTGTGTGCTGCGCGTGCTGCTGATGAACGACAACCGGCCGATCACCCCGCGCGAATTGGCCGCGCTTACCGGTTATGACGGGCAGCAGATCCTGCGCCTGTTGAGCGGCGCGCGCGTCTATTACGGAATCAGACCGTTCATCACCTAAACTCTAAAGGGAACGACACGCGATGGGACGTGTGGTCAACACCGATAACCCCGGCAAGCGCCGTAGTGCTTTGATGCGCACCGTCGCCGAACTGCTCCGGCGCCTCGTGCTGCAGCCCGCCATCACCGATGACGCTAAGGACATGGTCGCTCAAATGGTGTTCTGCCTGCGCGAGATCGACGAGGGCATCGACGAATCGGCGCGGGCATGGGAAAAGCGCGGCTACTGGATGAAGTCCGAGGAGTTCCGCGGCAATTGGATGTGGGTCTCTAACGCAGCTCAAGACCTCGCGCGCGTCGCCGCCGCTGGCGACTGGTCGCAGCTTGCGCCGATGCTGATCCGCCTGATGCCCAAGTTCAGCGACGTCAACATCACCAAGTTCACCCGTGACTCCAGCACATGGACGGGCGCGTACGCTCGCCTGCTCAAGGAGCAGCGATGAGCGCCGGTTCGGCGACGCTGCTGATCAGCTGCCCCGACCAGCGCGGGTTGGTCGCCGCCGTTACCCAATTCATCTTTCAGCACAACGGCAACATCCTGCACCTCGATCAGCACGTCGATCAGCAGGCGGCCGTGTTCTTTATGCGCGTCGAGTGGGACTTGACCGGTTTCGGCATCGCGCGCGCCGACATCCCCACCGCTTTCGGCCTGACGGTCGGCAACCGCTTCAAGATGGACTGGACTCTGCGCTTCAGCGACGAAACGCCGCGCATGGCGCTGTTCGTCAGCAAACAGTCGCACTGTCTGTACGACATCCTCAGCCGCTGGCAGGCTGGCGAATGGCAGGTCGCCATCCCGCTGATCGTCAGCAACCACGAGTCGCTCAAGCCGGTCGCCGACTCGTTCGACATCCCCTTCCATCACTTCGCGATCAGCGCGGACACGAAAGCCGAGCAGGAGCGCGCGCAGATCGACCTGCTCAAAGCGCATAAGGTCGAGTTCGTCGTGCTGGCGCGTTACATGCAAATCCTGACCGGGCAGTTCATCGGCGCGTTTCCGAACCGGATCATCAACATTCACCACAGCTTTCTACCTGCGTTTGCCGGCGCAAAGCCGTATCACGCGGCGCACGCGCGCGGCGTCAAGCTGATCGGCGCGACGAGCCATTACGTCACCGCCGACTTGGACGCCGGGCCGATCATCGCGCAGGACGTCATCCCCGTGAATCACAAGGACTCGGTATCCGACCTTGTGCGCAAGGGGCAGGACATCGAAAAGCTCGTACTGGCGCAAGCCGTGTGGCACCATCTGCAAAATCGTGTGCTGGTCTATAACAACAAGACGGTGGTATTCCAATGAGCGAACTTCTCAAGCGGTTGTGCGAAACGTGGGGCCCGTCGGGCTATGAACATCAGGTGCGGCGGCTGATCGAAAGCGAAGTCGCGGCGTATGCCGACGAAGTGCGTATCGATGGCATCGGCAACTTGATCGTGCGCGTCGGGAGCCGCGGCCCGAAGGTGATGGTCGTCGCGCACATGGACGAGATCGGCGTGATGGCGACGTTCGCGGAACCGTCGACCGGCGTGCTGCGCTTCGCGGCCATCGGTGGGCTGACCGTCCACGATCTCGTCGGCCAGCGCGTGCAGTTCGAGGACGGCACGCTGGGCGTAATCGGCGCGCATCAACCGTACAAGAATTCCAACCCCAAGCTGGACGAGCTGTACATCGACACGGGCGGCGCGCCGGTCGCCATCGGCCAGCCGGCGGCGTTCGTGCACGCCTACGCCGAACAAGGCGATATTCGCTTGAGCAAGGCGATGGATGATCGGGCCGGATGCGCGGTCGTCATCGAGGCGATCCACAAGCTGAACCGCAAGACGCCGAATCAAGTGTATTTCGTGTTCTCGGTGCAGGAGGAGGTCGGCCTGCGCGGGGCAGGGCCGGCGGCGTTCGGGATCACCCCTGATGTCGCTATTGCCGTCGACGTGACTGACACCGGCGATATGCCGAAGGGCGAAAAGACGGTCGTCAAGCTCGGACACGGGGCCGGCATCAAGGTCTATGACCCCGGCTTGGTCGTGCCGCGCGCCGTGATCGACTGGATGGTCTCCACCGCCGAGAAGGCCAAGATCCCCTATCAGATCGACATGATCGAGGCGGGGACGACCGACGCCGCGCGTGTGCAGTTGGCCGGTTCCGGCGTGCCGTCCGGTGCGGTGACGATCCCGACACGGTACATTCACAGCCAGAGCGAAATGGTACACGCCCGCGATTTGCAGGCGTGTACGGACTTGCTGGTGGCGCTGTTGAAGTCGAAGGCCGAGATCAGCGTCTAGCGCTGACGGACGTTCAGCGTGAACTCGCCGCTGCCGCTATCTCCAAACGAGGCCACGACGACCAAGAACTGGCGGCTGGAACGCGGCAGGTTCGAGTCAATGCGCGAGTTGGTGCTGACGGCCAAGTCGACGTCATCATTGGCGGCCACCGAGACACCCCCGACCGTCGTCAATTTGAGCGTCGTGTCAAAGTCGTCGCTGGCGGCGGTAATCACCACGGACGACACGCCCTCCGGCACGGTCAGCGCGTAGGTGATCGGCTCGCCGCTGCGCAGCGTGCCGACGACCGATCCGGGGAACGTCAGCGCGGGATAGCCGGACAAGTCGACGGGCACGCTGGTCGGCAGCGGAATCGCCGCGACGGTCGCTATGGCATTCGCCACGGCCACGGGATCATGCGACGGTTCCTCGGTCACGTCTACTTCGATAATCATCGGCCCCGTCACCAGCGTCGATAAGCCCTCAAACGTGCGATCTGAGACCAACGCGGTGCGGCCATCGGCATAGCGGATCATCACGTAGGGCGTTCCATTAGCACCGACCTCATTGGCATAGCGCTGATCGGCCTCGACCTGCCCCGCCCGCGCGGTGCATTCTTGGATCGCGCCGGGTTCGACGCCCAACAGCTCAGCGACAAGCCCGGTTGCCGCGGCCACCGAATAAGTGTCGCGGTGGTTGATCGCCAGATCGTACAACTGCCGGCTGACCTCCCAGAACGAGCCGGGCGATAATTCCTCGGCGCAGGCGGCGACCTTGCCGACCGCGACAGTCGTCTGTCCGCCGGCGGTCGCAAGGGTGCGATGTTCAAGATTGGCGCGGCCAGTCACGACAAACTCCGTGATGAACTGCTGGACGGTCGGCTCGAAGTTCTGACAGTGCGGACATGCCCAGTCCGCGAACACGATCAACGTGACCGGCGCGTCCGGATCACCCAGCGTGAACGCACCATCCGGGCCGCGGAACGAGACGGTTTCGTAACCGAGCGCGGAGGAGACGACGGGCCGATCCATGGACGCCAACGGGGTCGGCGACGGGATCGGGGTCGGCGACGGGATCAGCGGGGCCGGGATCGGGGTTGGGGTCGCCAGTGGTGGGATGCGCGTCGCGCTTTCTGCCGTCATCGTCAAGATGATCGGTTCAAGCGTCGGCACGATGATCATCGTGGGCAGGGGTGGCTCAGTCGGTCGTTCGACAGGGGCCAGCGTAGGCTGAAACAGTACCGTTTCCATCTCGCCAGCGGTCGCCAGATCAATCGCGAAACGCGCCACGATCGTGCCGTTAGGCTGAGTCACCGTGCTGAGCAGCATGGCGTTGAGCTTGGCAAGGATCGCGCGGATCATCTCGGATCTCCCATCGGCGCGACCTGTCCATGCGGTGATATACGGCACCAGCTGAGATGGCTGGACGTAGAGGTTCTGTCCGCCGGGCAGCCCGATGGCCTGCGCGTCCGTCAGCCACGCATCGGGATCCACGTCGCGGGTACGGAGGTCGGCCAATGCCGTGCGCGCCGCGCGCTGCGTGCCGAGGATCGCCACATCTCCGCTGACGATCAGCGAGATCGTAAGCGACTCGTCGGGGCGGCCATCGGGGCGAATCGTCACCGCCAGCTCGGTCGAATCCTCGGCGCGGAGCACCTCGACATCGGCATACATCCACGACCGCGTGCTGTCGCGCAGGAGAGTCAGCGCGCGGGCAAGCCGTTCCAGCGCATCGAGGCTTTGCCGCGGGTCGCCCACCTTAAAGACGCCTGCACCCTCGACGGGCGGCTCGAGGGCGTTTGACTCCGAAGGCCACGCCGGGTTCGCCATCAGGAACAGGACATAGTCGCCGGCAGTCCAATTGCGCAGATCGTCGAGCGTGACGCCAAGCACGGCGCTGAGGCCGAGGTCAGTCAATTGATTCACGTCAAGCCGGCCGAGGATGGAATATACGAGCGTGCCCTCGATGCTGTAGCCGTACAACCTGGGGTCGATCCGCTGCTGCACAAGCGCGTCCCTGACCGATGGGCCGTAGGCTTCCCACAGCGCGTCGAAATTGTGCAGCAGATCCGCGCCATGAACGACGGCGAACGCCCCGGACGGAGCCAGCGCCAGCGCGGCGGGATCGGTCGCGGGATAAGGCCCGACCGGCAGGCCGAGCAGGCGTGGAAGCGTCAGGTTGCCGCCGGCGACCGCGACGTCCATCACCAGCGCGCCGGACTCGCGCGTGAAGCCGATCATCGCCGGGCCAAAGACCTGCCCGGCGGCCGCGACGAACGGCGCCCGATTCATCATCTCGCGGCGGCTGCTTCCACCCGCGAAGCTGATCGCAGACAGCCGGGACAGGTCAAGGTACGCGACAGCCGGATATGCGCCGGGGAGATACCCGCGCGCCAGCTGATACGCAGGTTCGCCAGCCAAGTTCGGTTGATCGGCCTGAACGGGCAGCAGGTCGTAGCGGCTCGCGAGCAGCATCACGCCGGGCGCAACCATCGCGCCGCTTTCACCGTCAATGCGATAGTACGTGATCTCGCCGCGCACCTCTGTCTCGCTCGAAAAGTCGCCGATGAGCTGGTCGAGGAACAGCTTCGCGCCGTCGGTGTCGGTAATCTCGCCAGCGATGACGATGTCTTGCGTGAAATAATCGCGCTGGTTCGACAGACTCACGCCAATCGCCAGCGTATCGCCAAGCCACGTCATCGACGCGAAGTCGGTGTCAAAGCCGGAGCGCAGCAGTTCGTCGAGAAGGCCGACCACTGAGGGCGCTTGCGGCGCGCCGGGAATCCCCGCCATCATATCCGCGATGAGTGTATCGTAGGCGCTGAGCGCATCATCGCTGAGCGACAGCGCGGCATACGCCAATGTGTCGGCGGGCATATACACGGCCAGCGCGTCCGATACCGCGACGGCGGGTTCGGCTGTTTCTTGGGCAGCAATCGTAGGGACAAGCAGCAGAAAAACGACACTAACGATCAACAAACGGGTTATGCGCTGGATGAGCATCACGCCTCCGTGTCTCAAGTTGATAGTTCTAGTCACATGATAAACGCAAATGCGCCCTCGTGTGGCGAACGGTGGACGAAAGCCGGGTATCTTAACTCAGGACGTCACCGGGGCGCGCAAGGTTCCAGTCCTCTGCTCTGCCCCTCATACACACCTCTGACACGCATTTTACGTTCCTCTGACAGACGCTATACGATCCTCTTATACGGCGGCTCTAGGATAAGGTCATAAGCGGAAAACGGAGGAAATCCGGCCGCTCATCCGAAAACGAAAGACCGTAAGAGGCAGTACAAGGAGAACCGATCATGTCAACCATCACTCGTTGGAACCCCGTTCGTGACATGAACGCCATGTCGAGCTTCATGAATCGCCTGATGGAAGAGACCCTGCGCCCGATGCGTCCGCTGGAATCCTACGAAGGTGTGACCGGCGCGCTGGCGCTGGATGTTGTGGAAGAGAACAACAACTACGTCGTCACTACGTCGCTGCCGGGCGTCAAGGCCGACGACATCAAGGTAAACCTGCACGACGACCTGCTCACGATCGAGGCTGAAATCCCGGCCAAGACGACTGAGAAGACCGAGAACGGCAACGGCGGCAAGGTTCTGCTGCAGGAGCGCAGCTGGGGCAAATTCAGCCGCAGCATCCGCCTGCCGCAGCCGGTGAACAGCGAGAAGGTCGCCGCCGAATTCGAGAACGGCGTCCTGACCCTCACCCTGCCGAAGGCCGACCACGTGCTTCCGCGCACCATCCCGGTCAAGATGCTGCACAACAACAACTAAGCGGCACGCCCAACAACTCAAACTAGAGAGGCTCCCCCTCCGTCCCACGCCCCCTGTTGGATCATCCGGCAGGGGGCGTGTTTGGTTAATTCCAGCCTTCGCGCGCATGTCTCTAGCGCGTGCGTCAGGTAACACCCACCGGGAGCCTCCGATTGACCGCTGATTTCACGCTGTCTTGCTTGCACGATTCACAAACTGAGCGACAATGAAAGCACCATTTATACTCCGTTTGAAAGAAAGGATCGCAGTTATGCGCCGTTGGTTACTCTTGTTCGTTCTCGGCGTGCTGGCGCTCGCGGTCAGCCCTGTATACGCGATCCCTGCGGAGTTCACCGCGTGGCTGTATACACCGGACACCGGCTCGATGACTCTGGTCGACCTGTCTGGTGAACGCGACACGTTTGAACTGCCGGTCTCGCCGCCATACACGATTCGCCCGCTGTCCAACGTCAGCGTATCGCCCAACGGCCGGCTGATCGCCTACATGCTGGCCGAGCCGGATTCGACCAATCAGCAGCTGATGATCTACGACTACAACACCCGCACCGTGATCGCCCAGTATCCGGTGTCGTCGGTGGCCTACAACAGCATCGACTTCAACCCGCGCTTTGCGTTCAGCCCCGATTCGCGGCGGATCGCGCTGGGCTACAGCATCGACCCGGCGGGCTGGGAGCTGGTCGTGATCGACCTCGACACCTTCAGCATCACCGGCTCGCTCTCCAGCGGCGACCCGGCCTTTGCGGGCGTTCCGGCGACGTATGGTGTCACGCCAACCGTCACCTATTTCCGTTCGCCCACCGAGCTGGCGATTGCGCTCGTTCTCGGCGGCACCGATGCCGATGAACCCGCCGGCAGCTACCTGTGGGATCTGGTAACCGCGTCGGTGACGCCGCACCTCGGTTATGCGTCGGCCACCGACGTGTTCGCACCGACCGGCGAAGCGGTCATGGCGCTGCCGGACGACCGCTTCCCGATGATGCCGGATCGCTTCATGTTCGGCCAGTTCAACACGATCCAGATCTACGACTCGGCACGCGGCGAACGGTGGCCGGTCTTCCAGCGCTCCGATTGGACGATCTACGGGCCGAAATTTGTGTTCAACGCGCAGTTGGTCGCGTTTGTGGCCTATGACGGCACGAGCGAGCGCGTCTACCTGCTCAACCGCGATGGCGCAATCGCAGGCGCTCTGCCGCCTGAAGTCAACGCATACGAGATCGCTGGCGTTCCCGACGGTTTCATCTACGCCAAGCCTGACGGCGGCGTCCCCGGCCTGTACAGCATCAACCTGCGCGCGGGCGACTCGGACGGGTCACGCGTATGGAGCGGCGTGCCGAACACGTATCCGCGCATCGTTTGGGTTGGCTCGTTCGGGACAGACTCGTTCATGTACCTTGAGCCGCCGTATGCCAACTGGCCGGTGCTGGCCGATCCGGTCGTGGATGCCAGCGCCACCAGCCCCACTGAACCCGGTGGCCTGACGCTGCGCGTCGGCGAGCGCGCGATCATCCGCACCACCGAGGGCGACCTGCTGCGCATACGCTCTGGCCCCGGCACCAATTTCGTCGTCGTGCGCAGCGTGCCGCCCGGCACCACGGTTGAGCTGATCGGCGGGCCGACCAGCTCCGGCGGATTCAACTGGTGGAACATCCGCCTTGACGACGGCACGACAGGTTGGACGGTCGACTTCGCGGATGGCGAGGAAACACTTGTCCCAATCGGCGCGGAAGGAGCGCCGCCAACAGCAGCCCCGACCGCCACACCGGGCGCGGATCCAAGCGTGCCGACTCAGCTTCGCGTGGGCGACAACGCGCTGGTGACGACCGGCGCCCTACGTCTGCGCAGCGTGCCGGGCTTGGGTGGCGCGCTCGTGCGCGAGATGGCGCGCAATACCTACGTGCGTGTCATCGGCGGGCCAACCCCGCTCGACAACTACCTGTGGTGGCAGCTCCAAATGCTTGACGGCACGACGGGCTGGGCGGCGGAGATCGTCGGCACCGAACGCGTGCTGACGTACACCACACAGCCGCCCCCGACCGCGACCCCGGCGCCTTCCAGCACGCCGTCTGGAGGCCCGACCCCGACGCCATTGATCTTCATCCCGCTGCCGATCACGACGCCGCTGATCCTCGTCCCGCTGTTGTTCACACCCGAACAACTGTCGCCAGCGGACGGCCACACCTACAACATCTTCCCGCGCACGACAACGCTGACGTGGTCGGCGGTCGCCGCGGCCAGCGGAGGCTACGAGCTGCAGCGGCAGTGGTGCGATACCTCCGGTTCCAACTGCACCAACTACGATCTGGTGACGACCAATTCGACCACGTACACGTTCGATTTCATCGGCGCGCAGGTTGGGCGCTGGCGCGTGCGCTCGGTCGGGTCGGGCGGCGCCAAGAGCGACTGGTCGCCGTGGCGGACGTTCCGCCACCTGCAATAAGTAGGGACAGTACGTAGGGGCGCAGTATACTGCGCCCCTATTCGTCTCTGCCCTGCGTTATGGCGATGCCCCAAACCTCGTATCGCCCCCGGTTCCCTAAAGTAGGTTATCGAAAGTCAGCAGGCTCTATCTTCTGCTTCAGAGGGTTCCACGAGCGGTGAAGGCTGGCAGTCACTCATCACTCGTCACTCAGCACTTTCAACTTCTTACATAAGGAGACGGGGCCGGTTGTCCCTCACTCGCCAGTTTCGCCGCTGCCGACCGGTTCTTTGTTGGTCGTGACGCTCACCCAGTCGGGCCGGTCGTCGTAGAGATGGCCGAAGATCGGCTTCTCGTTGCGCAGGATTTCGACGAACGCACCGAAATCCGCAATTGGCAGATACATCGCGCCCTTGCGTTCGGCAGGGTTGAATGACGGCGGCGGGAACGGGCTTTCAGGCGCGAGGAACAACACGTCGAGCGTGTACTCGACCTTCGTCTGCGGCTCGACACCGGTGCAGCGCACCAGTCCCCGGATCAGCACCTGCGCGCCGCCGATGTCGCGCCGTTCCAACTGCCGCCATGATACCTGATAGTGTTTGATCTCGAAGATGACGGACGCCATAACCGGCCTTGCCTCCGCTGTTGATCTCGTTACGTCGGTAACAAGCATAGCGCGCCGTCCCGCCTTTTGCTCATACAGGACACGCAACCTGCGCCGGTCATGCAGACGGCCGGCGCTGACTTACCGCCGCAGCACCGGCTCGACCGGCAGGCTGACCGTGAACGTCGTGCCTGCGCCGACCTCGCTGGTGAAGTAGACTTCCCCGCCCAACTGCGTGACGCTCTGCTTGACAATCGCCAGCCCGAGGCCGGTGCCTTCGATCCCGGAGGCGTTGTCGGCACGGTGGAACGCCTCAAAAACGCGATGGCGCTCGTCTTCGGGGATACCGATGCCCTGATCGCTGACGCGCAGGGTCATATGATCGGTGTCGACGCAGATTTCAGCCGAGACCGTCGTCCCGGCAGGGGAATACTTGACCGCGTTGGTGAGCAGGTTGATAAGCACTTGTTCGAACAGACGCCGGTCGGCAGACAGCGGCGCTGTGTTGCACAGTGGATTGATAACAAACGTATGATGTCCCCGGTCGGCCATGCTCACGTTCTCTACAATGCCTCGCAGGACATCGACGGCGTCGAACGTCTCCAGCATCACGGACACCCGCCCCGCGGATGCGCGGCTGATACTCAAGACATCGTCAAGCAGCGTCGACATGCGCCGCGCCTCTTTGGTCACGATGTCCAGCTTGCGGCTGATGTCGTCTTTGCTGAGGCGATCAATGTAGCTCTTGAGGATGTCGATAGTCGAGACGATCACCGAAAGCGGCGTACGGAACTCATGCGTGACCATCTGCGTGAAGCGTTCCTTGAGCAGGGTGACCTCGCGCTCTTTGTTGAGTTCGATCTCCAGCGACTCGACATTCATGCGCTCGGCCTCCAGCGCGCGCCGTTCGGTCATGTCGGCGGCGGCCACCAAACGCGCCGGTCGGCCGTTGAACTGTATCCGTCGCGCGCTGGCCTCGACCTCAAGCGTCGATCCATCCTTGCGGCGGTGCAGCCACGTCGACGGGGCCATCAAGTCTTGGTCACGAGCTTCCCCGCGTAGGAGCGTGAGCAGCCGGTTCGCCTCCATTGGCGACCGGATATCCAGCAGGTTCATCTGCGCGAATTCTTCGTGCGAATAGCCGTAAGTGCGAACCATCGCGTCATTGACTTTGAGGAAGCTAAGCGTCTCCTCGTCATAGATATACAACGGCTGTGGCGTCAGCTCGAACAGCTCTTCATAGCGCAAACGCTCGTCGATGAGCGCTTGTTCGACCTGCTTAATATGCGTGATGTCGCGCCCGATGGACTGGATGAGCTGCAAGGTTCCGTTTTCGTCCGTAATGCCGTAGTCGACCCACTGGATCCAGCGCCCGCTGCCGTAATCATCCGGCGTCAGAAAGGTCATCGTCCGGGGCGTTGGATCACGCTGCAGCTCGGCTAAACGATCCTTGATCTGCGGCAGGTCTTCCGGCCGGACGAGCGAAAAGAAGCTCCTGCCGATCAACTCCTCAGGATGGCGGCCGTAGAACGCGCAGTAGGCATTGTTCACGTAAGCAAGCGTGCCGTCTGGTTCGATCAAGCACACCAGATCAATCTGCCCTTCGACGATACTGCGATAACGACGCTCGCTGTCACGCAGCGCAAGCTCCGCCATCACGCGCCCCGTGATCTCACGGCTGATCGTCATCACGGACTCGACTTCGCCGTCTTCGCCGAACAGTGGGATGATCTGTGCCTCGAAGTAGATCGTGCGGCGCGGCCCCCTGATACTCCATTGAGTCCACTGCTCTTTGCCAGAGGTGAACGCGCGGCGCAGGTCACTGGTGAATTGATCGGCCAACTCAGGCGCGATGGGCAGGTCGTAGGATGTCGCGCCGATGATCTCCTCGACCGGACGGGTCAGCAGCTTGATGGACGCGGGATTGACGTAGGTATAGCGCAGTGACCGGTCAAATCGCGCGATCACATCAGGGTTGGCATCGGTCAGCGCGTAAATATCCCGCTGTACAGACGCAGTGGACGAGGCAGAATCGCTGGATAACCAACCGGCCACCAGCGCCTCAACGGAAATCCCACGGCGCGCGGCTTCATCGGTAAGCTGGCGTTCCAGATGATCCGGGAGGCGGGTCGACATCATAAATCAGAGCCACATGCGATGATTGTCTTCAGTATACTCGAAGGTTGTCCGATAGGATTAACGACCTCTCTACTGCACGACACCTTATTCCCATTTGCCGGGAAACAAACGCGCCCTCTTGTGACAGAGGGCGCGTTCGGTATGCTGCGCTTACCGTTTAGGGGAACTTCAACACGCGGATCGAGGCGATCCACCAGCCGTCGTAGTAGCCATCCACGAGGTTCAGCGACGGATCGTTGATCGCATTACTGTTGTCGCAGTCCCACCGCCGATAGCAGTCGGAGTTCTGCCGGTCATAGCGGAACCGCAGCAGGATTTGCTTGCCGTTGTACGCGGAGAGGTTATACGTCCGCAGCTGCCACGGATCCGAATAGGGATTGCCGAGGCCCACAACGCCATCGCCGTAGTCGGCGTCATCGGAGGCGCCGCCATCGTGATCGCGACGGTTCCACGTGAACCCGCCATCGTCACTGACGTCCACCCAGAATTGGTTATTCGTATGTGACCGGTACTTATTCTCGATGCCGAGCAGGGCGTAGCTGCCGGGATCCATTGTCGTCAGGTCGAGGACATGATTGCCCAACAGGGACGTGTTGGCGTATGCAAGCGGCGGGATATCAGGTGTCAGGCCGCCGCCGTACTTCGGGCTGTCCGAGAACGAGTAGCTGCCATCGCTGACGCTGAGCTGGATCACCGCGCCGCCGGTCTTTTCGTAGAATTGCAGCGTGAGACGGTAGCGCCGCCCAAACAGGAAGTTGAAGCTGCCTGTATTGGTCGTCGGGCCGTGATCTGTCCAGTTGTTGATGACGTTCCACGTGAACGGTGTGGGCGGGATCGGCGTGCCGCCGGAGTCGAGTTCTTCGACCTTCAGGCGCACACCGTCGTCGGAACGTGTGCTGAAGTTGCGCACGCCGTTCTGGAAGCTCACGCCGTCGACCAGCACATCCAGCGTGAATTCACCGGCGAAGTAGTCACAGCTCGGCAGCGCCGTTACCGGCTTACAAGACGGCGCGATGTTGATCTGTGTGTAGGGCACGGTTGCCACCGGCGTCCGGTTCAAGACCTCGAGCACGTGATCGACGCCCATACGATACCGGTTGCCGCCGGTGTAGCCGAGTCCCGCGCCAATGCTCTCACAGTCAGCGCAGTTGATCCAGTTACCCGTCCACACGCCGAGGTTGACGATTGCCCCGCTGCCGCCGAGCGTGATGTTCGGGTCAAGGCCCCACAACCCTTCAGGGATCCAGTTGACCATGCTGCCAGCGTAGTCGATGAAGTTGCTGTTCTGGATGACCGTGATGTTGGAATACGGCGTCCGGTAGCGGATGTCGATGCCGTCGAGATACCAGCCATCGTAGTTGGTCGTCGTCGTGAGCGCGTCGTACACGAAGCGGATGCGGATGCGCGAGCCGGCCGTGCTGTTGATTACGCTGTAGGCGTACGGCGACAGGTCGATCTGATAGCGCCGCCAGCCGTAGCTCTTCGAGTCGCCGCTGGTGCTGCCGATCGGGAAGTACGGCGACGTGACATCTGCCCACGGCAGCCAACCGCGTTCAAACGTGTAGCACTGGAGGATGTTCGGCCCGCATGTGGTCTGCGCCGCGGTGTCGATTGCGGTCAAGGAACGCGTGTCCTCGCGCGAGACCTGCACGCGCAGCGTGGTATTGCGACCGATGTGGTAGCGTGACCAGAAGTTGAGCACCGGCGCTTCGTCGTCGGCATAGACACCGCGCAGGTCAAAGACGCGATCCAGCTCAAGGATGCTGTAGGTGTTGCCCAACGTGGCCCATGCCGAGTCGCCAAAGTCACTGTCATAGCCGACCGGAGCACGGTCTTGCCCGCCAAGCACGCTGTCGTGGAAGCTCATGGCGCCGCTGCCCGCGCGGGCTTCGAAGTCCACCGCGTTCCACGTCCCGCCCAGCTTCCAGTCGTTCTCAAAGCGGCGGCCGTCCACCGAACCATCCGGCTCGCTGAAGAACGTCGAACCACTGCCGCTGCCGATCGTCGTGCCTGTGAACCAATCGTTCCGGTTCTCCAGCACCGGCCACAAGCGCCACACCGGCGTCGCATCTTCGCCAAAGCGGATGTCGTCGATGTAGATACCGCGCTCGCTCGCCGAGGCGTCCGCGCCCAGCGCGAAGCGGATCACCACGTCGTCATCGCGCAGGGCCGCGCCCGTCCCAACCCCCGGCGCGCCGCCGCCGTCCAGCGCGATTTGGCGCAGGATCGGGTACAGCGAGACCTTCGTCGGTTCCCACGTGCGGTTGATCGCCCGCCCCATGTTGTGGCGGTAGATCCACAAGGTGCGATAGTCCGTGTCCGGCTCGTCCACACGTTTCCACTGGATGATGAACTGGTCAGCGGATGCCAGCTCACGGCGGTGGAAGAACGTCAGCACCGGGTTGGTCGCGGCGGGCGAGTACGAGTTGGTGCCGGTGGTGACGCCCGGCCCGATCAGCACGATCTTGCCCGTCGTGTCGTTGTACAGGTCGATCGGCCAGCGCAGCGTCAAGTAGGTGGTCTGGCCGTCGATGTAGTTGCTGTTGGGCGAAGCGCCGTATGAGTATTCGACATCGGTGGCCGGCGCGCCCACGCGCACGTGACCGTGCTCGTCGGTCGGGCCCCATGTGCCGGTGTACCGCCAGAAGTACAGCGGCCCCTCGTTCTGCACGTCGTCGCTGAACGGATAGTCGGTGTATTTCGGCGTCTCGTCGCGGCCGAGGCGGATCTGGTCAATCCACCAGCCATCTTTCGTATCCGCCTGAGCGTGCACCAGCATCGCAAAACGAATGCGGATTTGCGTCGGCGCGCCGGGGATGCTCTTGAGGCTGACCACCGTCTCTTGCAGCGTGGTCTGCTTGATCTCTCCGGTCGCCGTGATCGGCCGGATTTCGCCGTCGGGGAAGGTCGTCCACACCGCCGGAGCCACATCGTACGGCGTGGTCGAATACTGCACGACCAAGCCGGTGCGGCTCCCAACGTGATAGCCCTGATAGAACGACAGCACCGGATCGCCGTCGTTGCCGAAGCTGTCGGTCGCCGGCAGCGTCGTCAGGTCGATGAACCCGTCAAACTCAAGGTAGTTGACGCGCACATCGTTGATATTGTTGCTGACCGGAGAGTCGTTATGACGCTTATAGTAGGTGAACACGCTGCCATTGGTACCGGCGACGGCATCCTGTGTGTCGACGGTGTCGTCGGCGCTGTCGTGGAAGGCCAAGCCGTTCGGGCCGAACTTGTTGTTCGACACCAGCGCCCAACCCGACTTCTGATCACCGGGGTTGTTGATGCCGCCGGTGGTGATGAAGTCGAAACGCTCGTCGGCGTTGTTGAGCGTCCACAGCCGATCCATGTTGAAGGTCTGCTGCGTCTTGTCCTTGAACTCGACATCGTCGACGTGCCACTGCCGGTTGCCGCCCGCGCCCGACGAAATCCGCATCGCGAACCGGAAGGTCAGGCGGTTACTGGTGAACCCCGTCATATACGGCGCCAGATCGACCACGTTGCGCGTCCAGTTGAAGTTGGTCGTGCCGGCGCGGCCGAGGTCGATCTTCTGCCACGTCATCGCGCTGCGGTTGGCGGTCGGCGGGAAGGCCAACGGATCGACCGGAATATACTCGGCGACCTCAAGCCACCCATCCGTGCCGGCGCTGCCGAAGTCCCACGTGTCCCAGAAGATCATCTGCGGATTGGTCATGCTGGCCGGGATACGGACGGCGCCGCGCCACTCCAGATAGCACAGCGTGCCGCTCTGATTGTCGCCCAGCACGTAATCGTCGAACAGGTTGCGCTCGGTGTTGGAGTCGTTCTCGTCGTCGGAAATGCCCCAACCGCAGTTGAAGCTGCCGCCTGAGACCGTGCCGGTTCCGTCCACTGCCGAGTCGTCGGGGTTCGCGCCTGAGCCGAGCACCTCGACCTTCAGGATCGACGTGCCGCCGGCCTGATAGTAGTCGACCTCAATGGTGTGCGCGCCGGCGGCCACAGACAGCGAGCCGGTATAGAGCGTCGCGGCCTGATCCTTCCAGCTGTTGGTGTCGCCATTGGAGTCGGCGATGGTGACGGGGCTGCCATCGAGGCGGACGCGCGCACCATCGTTGGTTACCACACGGAAGGATAAGCTCATGGCGGACGGAAGCTCGATAGTGCGCGTAAACGTCGCCGAGAAATCGGTCGAACGCCAGCCGGCGACGAATTCACCGTTGTAGTCCAGCGCCCAAATACCGGAAATGACGTGGTCGGGCGTGCCGGACAGCGTGCGGTTGGGATAGAACTCACCTGTCCACGGCAGGCCGCCGAGGGCGATATTGTTGTCGATACGCCAACGGCGTCCTTCGTCCGCGGTGTCCTTGAACGGCGCGTCCTTGTAGTCGTCACCGTAGGTCGGCGTCAGCGTCGGCGTCGAGGTTGGCGCCGGCACGGTGGCCGTATATGTGTTGGTCGGCGTGGGCGAAGGGCCTGCCGTCGGGATGTCGGTCGGGTTGGCCGGTGTGTTGGTGGCGACCGCGCCGCCGGTCGGCGTGAACTCGAAGACTTTCGTCACGGTGCCCCAGAACTCGTCGCGGTCGGGCGCATCGCCGACGACCGTCTGCTGCAAGATGTCGTTCACCACAGCATTGAACAGGTTCGATGTCACCGGCGCGCTCGCGGCGAGTGCCAGCCCGAAGGCGATGCCAACAAGGACTGCGATCAGGGCGTATTCGATAATCGCCTGACCGCGCTCGCGCATGGGCGTGTGAGTGTGAGATGTAGGTTCAGGGTGCAGGTGCGACATAGCGACCCCGGCATAGTGTGCCAGCTATTCCGTCTGAATTGCAGTGTACCGAAACATTGGCCGTTAGAGGCAGGTTTTTTTGTCGGAGAGTTGTACGGAACCATTCACACATTATTGACATGCGCGTTCGCTTCCCTCATGCCATACTCTGCGGATCGTGCCGGATCAAGGACGTGTGTGATGAACGACCCAACGCCCTACCCGCCCGAATACTTCGCGCGTGAGGACGACAGCGACGATCGTCACTTTTACCGCATGCCGCGCAAAGTCGTGCACATCGATCAGCCGGCCGTCGACATGCTGCGTGAACGCGTGTTCCGTCCGCTGCTGCCTGCGGGCGGGCGCATCCTCGACCTGATGAGCAGTTGGCGGTCGCATCTGCCGCCGGACGTGGCGCTGGGCCGTGTGGTCGGGTTGGGATTGAACGGCGAAGAGATGGCCGATAACCCGCAGCTCGACGATTACGTTGAGCACGACCTCAACACGACGCCCGACCTCCCCTTCGCGGACGGCGCGTTCGACGCCGCACTGTGCACCGTGTCGATACAGTATCTCACGCGCCCGGTCGAGGTCTTCAGCGAGGTGCGACGTGTCCTCATCCCCGGAGCGCCGTTCATCGTCAGCTTCAGCAACCGCTGTTTTCCATCAAAGGCCGTCTGGGTGTGGTTGTTCACGGACGACGCCAAGCATCAGGCGCTGGTGATCGATTATCTGGAGCGCGCAGGATTCGACGGCATTCACACCGAAGACCACGCGCCGCGCTCAGGCGATCCACTCTACGCGGTCATCGGCCATGCGCCGAAGGACGTGCTGAGGGGTAAGTGATGAGGGGGCAGCGGTCAGGGATTAGGATTCCGGTCGACGTTCCCGAATGGTCACCCATCGGTCTATTCACGAGGCAGAGAGGGACGGGGCGGCCAATCCCCCGCTCAGCGACCAGTCTCCAGTTTTGCGCTGTGGATGAGCGATTGAGCGAAAATGCTGCATCTCGACTGGCGGCTTTCAACTCCTCACTTTAATCCGCAACGTCGGCGACGGCGACGACTTGGCCGGTGTGCTGGCTTCGCGTGGCGGCGATGGCGGCTTGGAGGGCGGCGCGCGCGTCCTGCGCTGTCACGGCGGGCGGCTTGCCGTCGCGCACACAGGTGACGAACGCGGCGATCTGCGCGGTATAGGCCGGGCCGAAGCGTTCCGGAAAATGCGGCACGACATCATGGCGGACGCCGGCTTTAGTCAGCGTGAGGACGGCCGTCTCTTGTAAATAGCCGATCTGCAGCGCGCCCTCAGTGCCGACGACCTCGCCGCGGATGTCATAGCCGTATTTGGCGGTGCGGCTGACTTCGATATTGCCCAACCCGCCGCTTTCAAACTTGAGCGTGATCTGCGCGTTGTCGACATCGCCGACTGTCGTCAGTTCGGGGTACACCAGCGCCGCGGTCTCCGCATACACGCGCTGGATTTCGTCGCCCGTCAGCCAGCGCACGACATCGAAATCGTGGATGCCCATGTCGACGATCAGGCCGCCGCTCACGGATGGATCAGCGTATTCGAGACTGGTGCGATACGGATCGCGCCCGATCGAGCGAATCATAACCGGCGTGCCGATCACCCCCGCGTCGATCTGGCGCTTGGCTTCGCTGTACGCGCGGTCGAAGCGCCGCATGAACCCGATCTGCAGCAGCACGCCGGCGCTGTTGACCGCCGCGATCATCTCGTCCGTCTCGCGCAGGGTGAGGGCGGTCGGCTTTTCGCAGAAGATCGCCTTCCCGGCCTGCGCCGCCGCGATCACGATCTCGCGATGGGTATGGGTCGGCGTCGTCACGATCACCGCGTCGACGTGCGGGTCGGCCAGCAGGACGGTGTAGTCCTCGGCCGTCGTGACGCTGTACTGCGCCAGCACAGAGGGCTGAGGATCACTGACAGCGACCAGTTCGGCGTCCTCCAGTTGGCCGGCGACGAAATTCGCATACACGCGGCCCATGCGTCCCAACCCGATGACTCCGATGCCGATCTTTGCCATAGCACGCGTTCCTGATAGACCCGCGATATCGCAGAATACGCCGCGGTTACGTCGAATAGATGTGATAGACAATCACCGGCTCGGATCGTTCTGCGCCTCGCCCGTGATCCGATAAACGCAGGTGCTGAGCACTCAAGCACTCAGCACCTACAGCTCCGGTATCAGTAGCCGATTGAGCGCAGATACTGCCGGTTGCGGGCGACGGCTTGTTTCGGCGCGTCGATGTCCTCCACCAGCACGTCTTGTTCGACGATTGCCCAGCCGTCGTAGCCGAGCGCCTCCATCGCCTTCATCACGCCGGGGAAATCGACTGCGCCGTGGCCCAGTTCGCAGAACACGCCGCGTTTAACCGCCTCGAAGTAGTCGGCCTCGTCCGCGTCACAGGTTTCCTTGACGGCCGGGTCGAAGTCCTTGAGATGCAGGTAGCGCACCCGTTCGCCGTGCTGATGAATGCACTCGACGGCGTCGCCACCGGCGAAGTGATAGTGGCCGGTATCAAGGCACAGCCCGACCAGCGCCGGATCGGTGGCATCGAGCAGGCGCGCGGTCTCTTCCGGCGTTTCGACGTAGCCGGCGCAGTGATGATGAAACACCGTCTCCAAACCAAGCTGGTCATGGATTTCGCGCGCGATCCGGTTGACCGCTTCGCCGACAATCGCCCATGCTGCGGCGTCCAGCAGCGATCCACTGCGGCGGCCGGCCTGCTTGACCAGCTCCGGCACCGAGCCACTGTCATCGGCCAGCACGACATGATGCGCGCCGCAAGCCGCCAGCACCCGTCCGAACTTGAGCGCGTTCGCCAGCGCCTCATCGTGGCGGGCAGGATCGACCAGCGGAACCGGCACGAACGACGACAGAAGCTTCAACCCACGCGCATCCAGCGCCGCTTGAAGCACGACCGGATCAGAGGGCATGAACCCCCACGGGCCGTATTCGAGCGCGTCATAACCCGCTTCCTTGATCTGATCGAGCACTTGATCGGGCGTGTAGCGCTGCACCGCGCCCTCAAACTCGAAAATGCCCCAGCAAACCGGGGCGGTCGCAATCCTGATCGTCATTGTTCCTTACTACCTCCACGAGCCGCGCATGATTCCTACCATCGTTCGAGTCTAGCGCGCCTACCGACCGTCTGCTATGCGTCAGCTAGACAATCCGGAGTCTCACCTATAATGAGAGTCGTCATCATTCACGCGGTATGGGGCTATTCCATCATGCGACGCCTTGTCTTCGCCTTACTTCTGGCTGTCATAACGCTGACCGCGGCGGCCCCTACCGCCGCGCAAGGACGCTGGGACGGCAAGAGCCGCTTCACGATTCTCGTCATGGGCATGGATCGCCGCCCCGGCGCGCGTGACACGCTCAACACACGCACCGACGCCATGCTGATCGTCAGCGTTGACCCAGCGACCAACAAGATCGGCGTGCTGCACGTCCCGCGTGATCTGCACTTGGCGGCGCTCGACAGCGACTCGTTGATCCGCGCCAATACGCTGATGATCCGCGGCGAGGCGATACAGGAAGGATACGGCCCGTTCTACGCGATGGACACGCTGGGCTACAACCTCGGCATCTTCATCGACGGCTTCATCGCCTTCGACTTCGAGGCGTTCATCACGCTGGTTGACGCGCTCGGCGGCGTCGAGGTCACGATCAACTATGCGATCAGCGACCCGACCTACCCCGACATGAACTACGGCATCGACCCGTTCTATCTCTCGTCCGGGACGCATCTATTGGACGGCCGCACCGCGCTCAAGTTCGCGCGCACCCGCCACGGCGACAATGATTACCTGCGCGGCGAGCGCCAGATGCAGATATTCAAGGCGCTCGGCCTGAAGGCCACCGACGGCTCGGTGCTGCCCGGTCTGCTGCAGCAGGCCCCGCAGTTGATGGAGTCACTCGAGGGACACGTCTATACCGACCTGACCGTGGATGAACTAGCGCCGCTGGCGCTGTTCGCCGCCTTCGTCCCGGTCGAGTACGTCGTGACCGGAAGCCTGAGCGGGCGGTATATCGCGACAGTTCAAGTGCCGGGCACGACCGAGCGCGTGCAGACGCCGAACCGCACCGTGCTGGAAGACCTGATGCGGCAGACCTTCGGCGCTGATTACGCGGGTTAGCGGTCTCTACAGCTCGATCCACCAGCGGAATGTATCGACATCGCGCCCTTCTACGCGGATGCGATCTTGCAGCGTACCTCCGTTGGCCTTGATAACGCGGATGCTGCGCTCGTTGGTCACGTCGGTCGTGAGCATGACACGGCGGAACCCCAGCCTGCGCGCATGCTCCAAACCGAGCCGCAGGATCAGTGTGCCGTAGCCCTTACCGCGCTCGGTCGGGCGCAGCTCATAGCCGACATGCCCGCCGAACCGTTCGAGCTTTGCGTTCAGGTGATGCCGGATCGACAGCCGGCCGATGAAGTGATCGCCGCGCATCAGCCACAGCGCGGTATCGGCGACATAACCGGCGGGTGGATTCGATTCCATCGCCAGCAGGCGCGCAAGATAGCTGTCGAACGTATCCGGCGATACTTCCAGATAACGGCCTTCCGGCTTGAACTCCTCGACCGCCTCTAAAAAACTCGCCCGGCAGCAGGCATGTGGCCGCACCAGATCGACAATCGGCGCGATGAACTCGACGCGGTTGCCGAACGGATCGCGGAATTCGAACCGGTCGTAACCGGGGATCGGTTCGCCGGCCTGCGCGGTGATCCCGCGCGCTTCGAGCTTGGCCCGCCACGCCGCCAGATCATCGACTTCATACGCGAGGTGCGCTTTGGTGGCCGTCCGGTCAGCGCCCTGTTCCACACCGACATGCAGCTGTTGATCGCCGACCGCAGCCCAGAACCCGCCGCGCGCGATCAGCGAGTCGGGCTTGGGGAGTTCTGACAGCCCTAAGACATCCAAATAGAACGCGCGCGCGCCCGCGACCTGATCGGGCGGCACGGTGATCTGCGCATGATGAAGGCGCACGACGCCGGACATCGCGCTAACCCAGCACCCACTCGCTGGCGCGGGTCAGGCCGTGCTTGCGCAGCCATGCCAGCAGTTGATCGGTGCTCGGCTCGGTGAGCATACTGCCCCGGTCGATCCCACGCGGGGATGTGCCGGGCGTGATCGGCTCCGGCGGTGAGATCGGCTGAGCCGGGTCGCCATCGGCGACGTACAATGTGGGGATGCTCAAGAATCCCGTCCAGCGCAGCAGACGTTCGCGCACCGCCGGGTCAACGTCGTAATGCTGCTCGACGTAGTCCACGCCGAGATCATCCAGAATGCGGCGGGCCAGCGTCGACTGAGGGCATCCGCTCGTGCGATTGATCATGACGAGAGTCAGTGGCATGGATTATTCGTCCGGGAGCGCTATTGGGGTCGGCACAGGGGTGGCTGCGACAATGCCGAACAGGTTGTCCGGCTCAAGGAAGCACAGGATGCCTTCGACTACGCCGCGCGCCAGCACGTCTTGGCGGTTGACCAGCGAGTCGCGGTCGGCGCGCATGAACCCGAGTTCGATGATGGCCGCCGGCGTCAGCGGGTGGATTTCGCGGAAGGAATGATAATCGGTCATGTGGCCGGTAACGCCGGTGCGCCACCCTAACCCGGTCACCGCGCCATAGAGAGTCCCCAGACATTCGGCGAGACGGCTGTCAGGGCCGCCAATCGGCTTGGCCTCCGCTTTGGCGACCAGAAAGCCGCTGATGACTTCGCCGAAATCCTTGCATGTGTTGCTGTGGATGCTGACCAGCGCCGCGCCTTGAAAGTCCTGCAAACGCGGGTCGAATTCATCCAACAGCAGCACGCTGTACCCGCGCTGACGGAGCGCCAGCACAACCTGCGACGCCACGGCGAAATTGATGTCGTTCTCGCGCAAGCCGTCGTCGCAAACCGCGCCCGGATCGTAGCTGGATTCCTGCCCCGGCCCGCGATGCCCGCTGACGATCCCGATCGTGCGCGCCCAGTTGGGCGTCGGTGCGACGGTCGGCGTCGGCGTGGGGTGGTCGGCATACACTACCGCGGCGATGCTGCGCCGCATATCCGGGCTTAAAAAGTCGGCGGACGTGAACCAGCTCAGGATCGTCGCCATCAGGCCGGCGGCGAAGCTGGTGACCAGCAGCGCGCGGATGACTCCGCCCAGCACGCCGACCCTGCGCGCTTGACGCGCCGCCTGACGCTTCTTCACGCGGCGAATACGCTCGGCCTCAAGCGCCGCGGCCTTCATCCGTTCCTCATCGGTGAGCGGACGCGCGGCCGGCTGTGCGTATACCGGCGCGGGCACTTGCGGTTCTGGTACCAGAATGCGCTGGCCGGGAACGACATCCTGCGGCGGCGCAGCCGGTGGCGACTCGGGTTGCTCAGGCGGAGTGAACGGCGGCGCGTGGGGCTTACGCGGCTCGCTTGGCGGGCGGCGCGGCGTGCTCGGCGGCCGGTCGACCGGTGGAGGCGGCAGCGGGGCGTCGTCGTCGAAGAAGGTCGGCGGATCGGCTGGAGGCGGCACGCCGGCCTTTGCATCGCTCGCGCTGCGTTCGGCAGCACGACGCGCCGCGGCTTGCCGCACCAGTTCGGAGAAGATCATCGACGCCGGCAGATCGCGCGACGGATCCTCACGATCGGGGCGATTGCGATCTTCAGGCGGGGGAGGCGTGCGGTCATCCATAGCGTGCCAAGTATAGCGCAAGTCGTCTTGATGAGGGTGCAACGGAGGGCGCTGCCGTAGGCTTCACCCCCGGCCGAGCACAAGCGAGACGGCGTAAAACCGTTGTTCAGACGTGAAGGCGAAGTCCCCGCCTACAGTATCGGCAGGCCGTGCTGAATCAGCGTCGGGGCGGTGGCGGCAGCGGCCACAACGACGGTTACAGCAGCGTACAGCGCCGCGCGCGCCGGCCCATTTTGGCGGGCGATCAAGGCCGTAGCGGCGGCCGCGCACGCCAACGCGGCCCACACGGCGACCGGCACCGTGAGCATGACCGCGCCGAGCATCAGCCCGGCGACCACCAAGTCCGCGCGCGACGACCCGCGCAAGCAGCGCACGCTGTAGGTCACGAACGCGAGCGTGAACGTCATTCCGAGCAAGATCGCGCCATCGGTGGCGAGCACGGCGAGCAGCGCCGGCACGAATGCGACCGCCGAGAGCACCCGCCCCAACGGCTTGTCGCGCAGTTCGGCGCCGAGATCATACGCGATCCACACGAAAATCCCGCCCAGCACGGCGATCAGCCCCCAGCCGACATCTCCCAGCGGCGCGCTGAGCTGCCCGCTCAAGTACGCCGTCAGCGCCGTGTGGGCCGGGGCAGAGGTCACGTAGAGCGACTCCGTGCCGGCGTTAACAGCCTTCGCGTCGAACGTCAGGTGGGCCGCCGCGACGCCGCCGTTCGCCTGCGCCAGCGCGACGACAATGAACGCTGTGAGCGCAGCCGCCAACCCCAGCAGATCGTATGGGCCGGGCCAGCCTTGATCGGCGTCGGCCAGTTCCTCGCCGCGCGCCTCGGCCCGCTTCTGGCCGAAGCTGAGCGTCCCGCCGAGAAAGATGCTCGTGACCAGCAGAAACAGCATGTAATCGACCACCAGCGTATTCCAGCCCGCGGCCGTGCCATAGAAAACCGCGCCGCCAGCAATCAACGCCAGCGCCAACGACGCGTTCAGCCCGACACGCGGCTGAGCGGTCGGATAGGCCGGAGACAGCATCGCGCCCGCGCCCAACACCACGGCCCCGAAGATAAAGAAGACGATCAGCGTCATGGCATGTGTTTTCTCGTACAAAGCATCGTGTAAGTATACGCCCGTCGACTGCGGGGTGCTATCGCCACGCGCTGACTCATGCTATTCTTTTATGCATTGCGTTTCTATGCACCCCGTGGTGAGTCACGTCATGCCCACCTCAAGCGAACAGTTCGATCAGGTGAAGGGCCTTTTGCGCGACGGCAAGCGCGAACGGGCGGTTGAACGCCTGATGAGCTTGATCGAGAACGACCGGGAAAATCCCGAACTGTGGTGGCTGCTCGCCAACGCGCTGCAAGACCCGGTGAGGGCAAAGCGGGCATTGGCCGAAATGCGCAGCCTCGCCCCCGGTGACCGTCGCGCCGACGAGCTGGAAGCCAAGATCGAAGCGCGCATCCTGCTGCGGCAGGTGGTACAGAAGACCAAAGCGCAGCCCCGCCGGTCGAGCGCCCGCAGCGTCATCTTCATCACGCTGGCGTTTATCGCCATTATGCTGGCGGTCGCCGTGCTGGCGTTTTATGCCCTCGACCTGCGCAATCAGCTCGCCGCCGTGCAGCGCCCAGATCCGACCGTGCTTGTGCTTCCGACGCTGACGCCAAGCGACACACCCACTCATACGCCGACGGCAACCTCGACGCCGACCGATACGCCGACACCGACCGCGACCGACACGCCTACAGCGACGCTCACGCCGACACCGACGCTGACCCTGACTCCAAGTGAGACCGCGACTGATACGCCGACGGCCACGCCAAGCTCCACATCGACGCTGACGGCGACGTTCACCACGACGCACACGCCGACTGCGACGTTTACCCTCACGCCAACGAACACCGACACGCCGACGTTTACGCCGTCGATGACCATCACCGACACGCCTATCGGCGGGCAGTTCACGGCGACCGCGCTCGCAGGCATGGCGGCGATCACGCAGACCGCCGCGGCCGCGCTGGGCACGGTGATCGGCCCGGAAGCCACCGACGAGATCAACCCTGAGGCGACCGACGAGATCGGGCCTGAAGCGACCGTGGAAGTCGGCGCCGCGCCGCTGTCCGTCCCCGGCGCGGCGACCTCCACGCCAACAGCGACCGGCGACGCGACCTCATACGCCACGCCTGAGACCATCACCGTCTACGATTTGGGCTTCAGCGCACCGTCGAGCCTCAACCCGGCAGACCGCGAAGAGCGCGGGACGCTGACGGCCGGCTCGCTGCGCCGCACGGTGATTCAGCCCTACACCGAACACGCGTGGGCGTTCGACGCGTCCGCAGGCGTCACCTATGACCTGACCGTCGAGTCACTCTCGCGCAGCGGCGCGCCGATCGTGGCCGTGTTCGCGGCCGACGGCACGGTCATCACCACCACCGGCGACATCGAGGCGGGCAGCACTGACACGCGCGCTGCCCTGTCGTTTGTCGCGCCGAGCAGTGGGCCGCTTACCGTCGTTGTGCGCATGGCCGCCGTCAACCAGCAGCTGTACGCCGTCAGCCTCGAACGCCGCTAAGCCTATGCAGCGCCCCTCACGACCGCCGCGCAAGCCGTCCTCCCACCGTCCGGACGGGCCGCGCCGCCGCCCTGAACGTAAAGGCTGGGACAACCTCGCTGAGTGGTACGACGGATGGGTTGGCAAACAGGGCAGCAAGCACCATCAGCGCATGGCTCTACCGCAGGCGATGACTCTGCTCGACCTTCAGCCGGGCGAGTCCGTACTCGACATCGGGTGCGGACAGGGCGTACTCGCGCCGTTGGTCAAGGGGGCCGGCGCGCGCTATACCGGCGTCGACGTCAGCCCGGCGCTGCTCGAACTGGCGCGCAAGCGGCACGGTCAGCACGGGCGCTTCTTCGAGGCCGACGCGTGCCGCCTTGAACTGAGCAAAGACCTCAAGCCGGCCTCGTTCGATGCCGCCGTGTTCCTCCTCTCGATTCAAGACATCAACCCGCTTGACTCGGCCCTGCGCGGGGCAGCATGGGCGCTCAAGCCCGGCGGACGGCTCGTCATGGTGATGACGCATCCGGCGTTTCGCATTCCGCGTCAAAGCGGCTGGGGCTATGACGAGAATCGCAAGCTCACGTTCCGGCGCATCGACCGCTATCTGACGCCGCTCAGCGTGCCGCTCAAGCCGTATCCCGGCCAGTCCGGCGTGTCGATCAGCTTTCACCGGCCGATCGGCGCGTATATCAACGGGCTGGCGGCGTATGGGCTGCTGATCGACGCATTCAACGAAATCCCATCGTATAAGACCGAGGACGACGAAGCCGATAATCCGGCCGAAAAAGAGATCCCGCTGTTCCTCGGCCTGCGGGCGCGCAAGCCACGCGCCGCCGCCGGAGGCGAAAGCCGTGACGGATGACGACGCGCGCACGTTGTTGGTGACGATCAACGCGGCGCGGGCGATGGGTGCGCTGGCGGAGGTTTATGCGCGTATGGTCGACGCCGCGGCGCTGATGATCGCGCGTGATTTGAAGGACGAGGCCGCCGGCGTTCTCGCGTACGTAATGCACCAACCCGACGTGCCGTATGACATCTACGACCATGCCGATGACTTGTGGATCGACCTCGAGTCGGAGCTGTGTCCACGCGTGATCGCCGACGCCAAAGCCGAGGCGACGTTCATGTCCCTGCGCGGGATGATCGAGCAGGTCGCCACGGCGCTGATCGGCGATGACGACATGCCGCCAGACACGCTTTCCCCGTGACTCCGGCCTAAGCGAGTAGTTGGAAGCGCCGAGTGATGAGTGTGAGCAAATGCCACGCTGTATCGCTCAATGAACTGCGTTATGGGACACCAAATCTCTCGTCTTTCGAACAATAGCCTAGATCACGCTTCGTCGGCTGTGCTAAATTTCACGACAGTTCAGGCGCGCGCTTGACCTGCCGTGCGATATTCGTGAGGGAAATGGAGTTCGGATGACTCGCCGTGTAGTACTCCGTGTAGGCTTGATCCTCGTCATCGTGCTGACGATTGCCGTGGCAGGCTTCGTCGTATGGGCGGGGACGCCGTCCGGCGCGGTGATGGAGGAAGCGCTTGCTGCGCTGGAAAGCTCCGACACGGTTATGGTGTTGACTCAGCCGTGGCTGACCTTCGCGCCGGCCGAGCCAGCCGATACCGGCCTGATCCTCTACCCCGGCGGCCGCGTGCTGCCCGAATCATACGCCCCTGCTGCGCGCGCTATCGCCGAAGCGGGCTATCTCGTCGTCGTGCCGGCGATGCCGCTGAACCTCGCCGTATTCGCGCCCAACACCGCCGCCGATGTCATGGCCGCGCACCCCGAGATCACGGCGTGGGTGATCGGTGGACATTCGCTCGGCGGGGCGATGGCGGCACGTTTCGCCCACGCCAACCCGAACAACGTGCAGGGCGTGGTGCTGTGGGCCTCATTCCCGCAAGACAGCGATTCGTTGGCCGACAGCGCGCTCGCCGTCACGTCGATCTACGGCACGATGGACGGCCTCGCATCGGTCGAGGACATTACCGCCAGTAAGCCATACCTGCCCGACGATACGGCGTTCGTCGCTATCGAAGGCGGCAATCATGCGCAGTTCGGCTACTACGGCCTGCAAAGCGGCGACCTTCAAGCGACCATCACGCGTGAGGATCAGCAGGCGCAGGTCGTCGCCGCGACGCTCGCCCTGCTGGCTGAGGTATCCGGCGGGCCAGAGTAGAAGAACGCCCAACCTCACCGTTGCGTATCAGGCGGTGGCACGTTACACTGCACGCCATCGTTTAACTTTTTTCAAATGGAGTGCGCGCAATGAAACCACTCGACCTTTCGCCAGACGCGCCGTGGCGCCAACGGTATCGCACACCGGTCGTCGCCGGGTCACAGGTCGCACACAGCGACAAGTCGCGCGGCCTTGCGATCTCCAACCGCGACGGCGTGTACCAGCTTTACGCATGGCACGTTGACAGCGGCGACCTGCGGCAGATCACCAACGCGCCGGCGGGGGTCGTCTTCGGCGGCCTGTCGCCGGACGGCAAGTACATCTACTACCTGCGCGACGAAAAGGGCAACGAGCTGGGTCATTTCGTACGCGTGCCGTTCGAGGCGGCAGTCGATACCGTGCCGGAAGACCTGACGCCCGACATGCCACCCTACGCCTCGTTCTCGATCAGCCAGAGCTTGAACGGCGCTAAACTCGGCTTCTCCACCGGCGGCAACGATGGCTTCACGCTGTGGGTGATGGATGTCGCGCCGGACGGATCGTTGAGCGCACCGGCCGCGCTGTACAAGTCCGCGCGCCTGACGTTCGGCCCGACCCTCAGCGCGAACGGCGAGTGGGCGCTGGTGACGTCCGCCGAGCGCAGCGAAAAGATGAACTACAGCGTCTACTCCCTGCGCACCAGCGCCCCCGGCGAGATCGTTCACGTCCTGCAAGACGATGACGCCTCGATCCAACCGCTGGGCTTCGCGCCGGTGCAGGGCGATACGCGCGTGCTGGCGACTACCAACGTCACCGGCTTCGACCGCCCCGTGATCTGGGACGCGGCGACCGGGCTGCGCGAGGACTTCCCGCTGAACGATCTCGAAGGGGACGTGTCACCGGTCGCGTGGTCGCCGGACGGCAAGCGCTTCATGCTCAACCAGATGGTCGGCGCGCACTATCAACTGTACGAATACGACCTCGACCGGTCGACGCTGACCAAGCTGAACCATCCGGGCGGATCGTACTATGCAGGCTACTACTTCGACGACGAGACGTTCTACACCAGCAAGACCGACGCCCAGAACCCGACACAGGTGATCGCCCTCAACCCGCGCACCGGCGCGCTCAAGCACGTCGTGCTCAAGGCCGGTGATGCGCCGGCGTCACGCCCGATGCGCTCGGTGACGTTCCCGTCCACCGATGGCGCGACGATTCAGGCGTGGATCGCGACGCCGGACGGGGATGGCCCATGGCCGACAATCCTTGAGACACACGGCGGGCCGACCGCCGTCAAGACCGACAGCTACAGCGCGTTCATGCAGGCGTGGCTGGATCACGGCTATGCGTTTTGCAGCGTCAATTACCGCGGATCAGTCTCATTCGGCCGGCAGTTCGAGCAGGCGATCTGGGGCAACCTCGGCGATCTCGAAGTGGACGACATGGCCGCGGCCTATCAGTGGCTGGTGGCGAACGGAATCGCTCAGCCCGACGCGGTGCTGCTGACCGGCGGGAGCTACGGCGGATACCTCACTTTGCAAGGGCTGGGGCGCAGGCCTGAATTGTGGGCCGGCGGCATGGCGGTCGTGGCTATCGCCGACTGGACGCTGATGTATGAGGATCAGGCCGAGACGCTGCGCGGCTATCAGCGGTCGCTGTTCGGCGGCACCCCCGACGAGCTGCCCGAACAGCACGCCAAGAGCAGCCCGATCACCTACGCGGGGCAAATCCGCGCGCCGGTGCTGGTAATCCAAGGCAGCAACGACACCCGCTGTCCAGCCCGCCAGATGCGCATGTACGAGGACAAGCTCAAAAGCCTCGGCAAAGAGATCACCGTAGACTGGTTCGACGCCGGCCACGGCAGCCGCGCCATGGAGGAGAGCATCCGCCAGACCGAGCTGATGCTGCGCTGGGCCAACCGCGTCCTCGGATGAGCGCCGGAGCCGCGCTGAGCAGGGTCTTGTAAGTTCACGAAACCTCACCCCCGCCTCGCTGCGCTCGACTCCCCCTCTCTATGGCTGCGACCGTTGGGAGCACCGAAGGTCTGGAGAGGGGGTTGGGGGTGAGGCTCATCAGCGGCCGGGTACAACTATCGCGCGACTGCACCATTTCCGTTTCAGGCATACCCCGCGTGACGAGACGCGGCGGTTTCGCTTATCTGATTCTTCTGGAACTCGGTTATGCTGAATTCTGGGAGCTGAGACGCGGACGGGCGTATGACCTATCACAACGACTACGAACCCTTCGACCCTGACGCAGACGACGACCGTTTCCTGTTTGAACGGTACACGCGCGAGGGCGAACCTGACGCGATACCGCGCGCTAACCTGCGCTGGTGGCATTACGTCGTCGCGCTCGTAATGATCGGCGCGCTGATGGCCGAGCTGCTGCTGCCCGTGCTTCAGGCGATCCTCGACGCCCTGCGCATCATCGTGCCCGGCGCCGGCAGCAGCCCGGTGTAAGCGTTCATCCGAATTGTGCGAGCAGCCTACTAGACAAGGCCGCAAAGGAGGAGGACAGCATGGCTTACCCATCCACGACAAACAGCAGCACACGCGCCCTCCGGGGGACGCTTGTCGCGGGGATCATGCAGGCGGCGTTCGCGCTGGCGGTGCTGGTTCTCCCGCTGATGCCGATGAACTGCGTGACAACCCTGAGACAGGAGACAATCTGTCCGCGTGTGTCGTATATCGAGATGGGCGGCAGCCTGATCGGTTACGCATTCCTCATCGCGATGATCGCCATCGGTGTCGGCTCGGTTGTCTTGCTGCGTGTTCGCAACCCGACCGTCACCTGTGCGTTTCGCTGGCTGGCTGTCCTCGCTTCGGTCGGTTTTGTGGTGGTCGGATCGTGGAGTATCGGCTTCTTGTTCCTTCCCGGCGGCGTGCTGATGCTGATCGCTGCACGCTCCTGTATTGCCCACGGCAAGGAACTCGTGCCAGTTCACTAATACTGCTGCTGCCCGTGCTTCAGGCGATCCTCGACGTCCTGCTGATCCTCACGCCCCGCGCCGGCAGCAGTCCGGTGTAGCGACTACACGTTTTGGAAGTAATCGCTGTCCACACGCTTTATAGCGTAACTGCGCTGGGTACTGACGCCGACATTGTGTTCGATCATTAGGGCAGTTAGCTGCTTACAGTCAACAGAGTAATTCCGCTGGGCAAGCGGCGCGTGATAGGCACTGTCTGTCCCTCAGCTACGCTGGTTTCCGCCATATAGTGATACATTTCCGCAGCTCAGCACGGCCAAACTTTCCCATCTGTTGGCTACTATTGCCTTTTCGCTGCACAAGTACATGAACGGTATCGGCTTGAAAGCCAAGGTCTTCAGCGATAGATGTGGTAATCAAGTCAACGGGGATCACCTCTCCCCCATATCGAACATTATCATTGACGAACGCAATCGATGCCCCGGGTTTTGCAGTACGCAGTATCTCGGCAAACACAAATCCCATTTCAATGAAGTATCCGTCAATCATCTGGAGTACACCGCGATTGTTGAGGTCGCCTCGATTCCACCGGGTCGTGAGCGCCGCGTTGATTTCTTGCAGTGCGGCGTTCGATCGAATCACCCTTAAAATATGTTTGAACCGGTCATGTTGACCGAGGCTCTCGTAGAGGACTTCTAGCTCGTGAATCTTCGAACTGTGCTCGACCGTACACGACACTTGACGTTGACGAAGTCTCCGTATCTCAGTTTCCGTTACACCGAGATAGGCCAACTCTAAGGCATAAGTTCTTGTGTAGTCGTACCTGTTGCAGTACGGTGGGGATGTCACGACTGCGGAAAACTGATCCGGTGGAAGAGTTGGCAAAATATCAAGGCTACTGCCCTCAATTAGGTTCTGAACACTCGAACGCGTTCGCTGATGTCGTTGAATGGTCTTGATGTCGTTGATTACCGTTGTCATCGCAGCTCGTAATGCGCTTTTGACCGAGGGAAGCACACCCTTATCAAGACCTCGCCCAACCGGTTTACCTTGCTTGAGACGGATTTCGTTACGAGTACGAACCTTCTCGGCACGGCTATCCCAGCGCAAGTACTGTCCATCCTTTCTCGTATAACTAACCTCCTCCAAGATACTAGTCAGGAGCAGCTTCAGGAGGACCTGAGCCGTGTAGCTGAATTGCCCTTTCTCGGCCCACTCCGTATAGCCCATTAAATCCGCTTCAGTTTCGGAGGAAAATGCGCTGTCGGTGATGCGAAGGTGTGGAAAAGGACCGGTTGCTGGAGGCACGGAATTCTTCCCGATCCAGTCCAGAATAGAAACCAATTCTCCAACATCATAGTCGTACACAAGAGACTTTGCTTCCCAAGCCAAGTGACAGTTCGGAAGTATCTCTATTCCCGCAGCGTGGACGTCCTTGCTCTTTGCCACAAGCAGCGTAGTTGCAGAGCCAGAAAAGGGTTCAAGCACAGAGTCGCCGGGTTTCAGACAGAAGTCATCGAACAGAGTATCGACCAACTCAGCCGAAAACCCCTCACGGTACTTCACCCAACTGTGAAGAATCTGCCCCTTATTCCCTTGAAAACTGACGCTTCGTCTGTTGAACCGATTGGTCGCGTTAAGGATTGAGGCGTAGCGCGCTTCGAGACGCTTCCGCTCAATATCCGATGCCACACTATTGTGGGAGAATTCAGCGGTCGCATTCTGACCCGCGCTTAACACAGAATCGACGGACTCATCATCAAATAGCTTGAGTTGATGCACGGCTCCTCCGTGATCTTATGGTGTTTCAAAGTACTTTACGAGATCATCTAGAAACTCACCTTGAAGGCGAGGGTCGTTCTCAATCTTTGTGAGATTGTAGACACTGGTAAGTTCCCCGCGATCAATCGCAAGTGCAATCTCTTGCGCCACCCTAGTGACAAGGATTGTTGCGATAAACGTGAGCATTGGCTGTGGCCGACCTGTTGCATCTGCTGCTTCGCGTATGCGGTTGAATGACTGAGTTGCCGTCTTCCAGTGCTCGTCAGAGCCTGCCGGATCCGCCCCGCCTTTTAGCTCGGCAACCCACGGAATGGAACTTGATGTGGTCTGTGTGAGTAGATCGGGACCGATCTTGAACTTCTTGTCGGCACTATACCACGTTATTTGCCGGTTAAGCAGAACCTGATTGCCGTTCTTCAAATTAACTGCCCGATAGACAACGCGCTCTTCTTCAAGCCGCAGTAGAAGAGTGCTCAACTCCTGTTCATCCAACCCTTCAGCGACTTCGAAAATTGTTTCGCTCGAGTCCGCGTCCTCATCGCCACCAAGCAGTAGGTTGCCTTTGAGTTTGTATTCAAAGCCTTGGAGTTTTCCTACATGGTGAAGGTGGGCGATCACTGGGGTGACTATGCTGGAATAAGCTAGACGGCCGACTTCGTTTCGCCAAGAGCCATCCAGACTAGCACCAATGTTCGAGTACATCAGCTCAAGGTGTCTACGAGGTCCATGGAGATTACTTTCCGACACCAGCCCAGACACAGTACGATTGAGATGTTGTGCGATGCGAAGCGCTTTATCGTGGGAGATGGGGGAGCCACTTTCATGCTCTACAGTAGTCAGACCGATATTGTTCATTACTTTGTTCGAGACCATGGCTACATTCCTATAGTAAAGAATGAGCGTAGGGTCTTTCACAATATCCGCCGAAAGGCAGAAGTAGTATGGATAGGGTATTCTCGGAACGTGTGCATCAAGGATGTCGAGTGCACTCTGCTCAATTCCTTCGCTGTCTGCTGCAATTCGCCACTGCTCCATATCGAAGTTTGAGCTTACCTTCTCAATCGCAGTGATAATGTTATCGACACTCATGCTCGTTAGGCTGCGAAGAAAGAACAGGCCTCTACGGATCGAGTTCTCCCGAACCGCCTGTAGAATCTCATCTTGAGTGCTTTCAAATACGGAAGGGTCGATGCTCATAGTTGTTCCGGGATTTTCGCCATAGCAAACTAACCCTCTGTTGAGAAGGGTTACAGAGGTTAGTATAGCGCGGGCCGATGGCGAGCGTTACTTGAACCGCTACTTCGCCGGCAGGACGTCGCGCTGTTTGCTGCTGCCTTCCTTGGCCGGGCCAACCACGCCGCGGTCTTCCATCGCGTCGATCAGGCGGGCCGCGCGCGCGTAACCGATGCGCATCTTGCGCTGCAGCAGCGACACCGACGCCCCGTTCTGCCGCCGTACCAGATCGACCGCGCGCTCGTACAGCTCGTCATCCGGCATGTCCTCGCCGGACTCGTCGCCATCGTCCTCGTCGTCCTCATCGAACATCGCCTTCTGCGGGAAGATCGGCCCGCTGGACGCCATGCCGCGCCCGGCTGTCGCGCCGAACCCGGACGGCTGTTTCTGCTCGTCGTCCTTGTCTGACGCCGCGAAGGTCTGTACCTGCGTTTGCGACGTGCCGTCGCTCTGCGCCTTCCAGTGCTTGACGATCGCCTGAATTTCTTGATCGCTCAAGAACACGCCCTGTAAGCGCACCGGCGCAGGCGAATCGCCGCTCAGATACAGCATATCGCCGCGGCCGAGCAGTTTTTCCGCGCCCGGCTGATCGAGGATGACGCGGCTGTCGACATTGGACGCCACCGCGAACGCGATACGCGCCGGGAAGTTGGCTTTGATCAGGCCGGTGACGACATCGGCTGACGGGCGTTGGGTGGCGATCACGAGGTGGATGCCGGTTGCGCGCGCCATGGCGGCGATGCGCGTAATGTAACGCTCGGCCTCTTCCGGGGCCAGCATCATCAGGTCGGCCAACTCGTCGATGACCACGACGATATACGGCATCTGCTCGGCGTCGGTGGGACGGTTGCGGTTGTAGTCGTCGATATTGCGCGCGCCGGCCACGCTGAACTTCTTATAGCGGTCGTCCATCTCGCGCGTGACCCACTTCAGCACGCCGATGATGCGCTCGACCTCGACGACGACCGGCGCCACCAGATGCGGGATGCCGTTGTAGGTCGTGAGTTCGACGCGCTTCGGATCGACCATGATGAAGCGCACGACGTCCGGCGTGTTGCGCAGCAGCAGGCTGCAAATGATCGCATTGACCATCACCGACTTGCCGGAGCCGGTCGTGCCGGCGATCAGCAGGTGCGGCATGGTCGACAGGTCGGCGGCGACCGGTGTGCCATCGACCGCCTCGCCGAGCGCGATCGCCAACGGCGACTTGATGCGCTGATAGCGGTTCGACTCCATCAGGTCGCGCAGGCTGACGGTCATCGGCGTGTCGTTCGGGACTTCGATGCCGACGTAGCCCTTACCCGGCACCGGCGCTTCGATGCGGATCGACCGCGCGCCGAGGGAAAGCTGCAAGTCCTTGTCAAGTTGGGCGATGGCGCTGACTTTGACACGGCTCTGGCGGTCGCGCTGGGTGATGTACCCCGGCTCAACACCGAACTGGGTAATCACCGGGCCGGTGTTGATCTCCACCACCTTCCCCGGCGCGCCGAAGCTCTCGAGCGTCTCGCCGATGATGCGCGCGCGTTCGACCAGCGCCTTGCGGTCGTAGTCCCCCTTCGAGCCGGGGGCCAGCAGCGTGCGGAAATCCGCCATCGTGTAGCTGCGCTTGGGCCGGTTCGTCTCGATGCTCGGCGGCTTCGGCGCGCTGATCGGCGTGTTGTTCTGCACCGACGGGCCATACGGGCTGGGCTGGCGCGCGGCAGGCTCAGGCGCGGGCTGTGACGGCGGTTGAACCGGGCGCGGGGCGGGCGTGGCTGGCGCAGGCAGGGTCGACGGCGCCGCGCTGGCGGGGGCCGCGGGTGTCCCCGGCTGTTGATACGGCGCGTAAGCCGGTGATGCGGCCGGTGGCGCGGGCTGCTGTAGGGCCGCAGGCTGCATCGCGGGCGGCACGGCGGGCGGTGGTGGCGGCGGCGGCAAAGCTGACGACTTGCCGCTTTCCAGCGCGCCGTTCGTAAACGTCGATCCGGCCCGGCGCGAGAGGAACCCACGCGCTCCGCCGGTGGGGGCCGTCTCGGCCTCGGAGTCGGACTGCGCGCCGCGGCTTCCCGTGCCGGGCAGGCGCTTGAGCAGGCCGCCGAACGCCGCGCGCGCGCCCGTTGCCGCCGGGCTTGCGGTATTCGCCACCGTCTCGGCGTTCACCATCTGGCCGCCGACCCGAATCGGCAAGTCCTCAAGAGGCAGGGGTTGTTGACGCGCTTCACCGGCGGGCAGCGCCCCGGCCACGCCCGGCCGCAGTTCGCCGGCGTTGGGCTTAGAGACGGCGATCTGGCGTTGGGCCGCGACACGCGCGGCCGCTTCCTGCTGCGCCACAGCGCGCCGGGCCGCGTTCAACTGCTGGCGATGCTGCCACGACACACGGAAGCTGCGCGTCAGGCTGACGATGATGACGATGAGCTGGGTGGCCGACGTGCGCGTGAACAGCATCAGGCTGACGCCCATCCAGCCGGCCAGCAGGACGAACCCGCCGATCTCGCCGATGTTCTCGACGAGGAATAGGTGAATGCCCGTGCCGATCACCCCGCCGCCGCGTCCCAAACCCCACGTATAGCCATCAACCAGCAGCTTCATGGTGGCGAGGTCGCCTTGGAACAGCGGGTCGAGCACGACGATGAACTGGAACAGTGTAAGCAGGGCGACGTAGAAGCTGACCGCGCCGGCCACTCGCACCGCGTCGATCTGCGGCGGTGTATCGCCAAAGCGGGTGACCAGCAGGAACGCGCCGATGCCACCCATCAGGAACGGGATGACGATCGCGCCCCAGCCGAACACCTGACCGAGGAAGGTATTGACCGCGCCAATCGCCGCGCCCTGATCGCCGGACAGCGACGACAGCAGCAGGATGATCGCGCCGAGCATCAGGCCGATGCCGACAAGATCGAGCTGCGTATCGAGATTCCAGCCCGCGGTCGAGACTTCCGGGACGCGGCTGCTGGCGCCCTCGCGGCGGGTGCGGCTTTGCGGTTGCGCGTCTTGTTTGCCGCCGCGACCGCGCAGCCGGCTCGTCAGCGCTTCCCACAGCCCGCCCTTGCCCTCACTACGGTCAGCGGCTGCGGTACGACTCGAGGGCTGCTGCTGGCGCGCGCCGCTTTGCGGGCTGGGTGGGGCCGAGCGCGACCCGGACGAGCTGGCAAGCGGTTGGCTGGGGCCTGAATCGCGGCCGGGCGGTTTCGCGTCCGGTTTCGCGTCCTTGCCTTTGCCGAACTTGAAGAGTCCGCCGACACGGCCGGTCAGCGCGGCGAATCGGCCCGCGTCAGCCGCTTTGTCGCCGCTTCCCGGCTTGCGATCCGGCTTATTCGGCGGCGGCGCCGAGCGTCCGTAAGACGACGATGGCGCTGGCGTGCCGCGCCCGGCATCAGGCTTCGCATCCTGCTTGTCGCCGCCGCGCCCGAAACGACTTCCAATCGCGCTGAATACGTTTCTGCCGCCGCCCTCATCCTTCTTCTTGTCGGGCGGGCGATTCTGCGGCGGGCGGCCGGCATCTTTCTTGTCGTCGGGTTTTTCGTTCTTGCCCCGGTTGAAAAACCCGCCAAATCCACGCCCGCCGGATTTGTCGTCGGGCTTCGCCGCAGGCTTGCTGTCCGCTGGCCGGCTGCTAGCAGAGCTAGGCCGGTCGCCGGGCCGGGAGTGTGACGATGAGTCACCGGGGCTGCGGTACGGGCTGTTTTCGCCGGTCGAACGGGAGGGCGGCGCGCTGCTGGTGGAGCTGGGCCGGTCACCGGGCCGGGAGTGCGACGATGAGTCATTCGGGCTGCGATATGGGCTGTTTTCACCGGTCGAACGGGAGGGCGGCGCACTGCCGGATGTGAATGAAGGCCGGTCGCTTCCGGGCGAACCGGGGCGGCTGCTGGATGACGAATACGTGCCGGTCGAACGGCTGGGCGGCGGATTACTGGCGCCGCTTGCACCAAGCTGGCGCGGGCCGGACGAACTGCTGAACGGGCTGCCTCCTGATCCACCGCCGCTGCCGCTGCTGAACGGGCTGCCGGGGGTGCGCGCTGCACCGCTTCCGCCGCTTCCATAGCTGCCGCCATAACCGGGACGGCTGCCAGAGCCGCCGCTGGCCGGCGAGTCGGGACTGCGGCCGGGCATGCCGCGTCCGCCGGATGAGCCGGGCGCGTCCGGTTTGGCGCTGTACGGGTTGATCTGACTGCGGATATGACCGCGTGGTGACGCAGGGGCATCATCGTCCTGATCGTCATCGTCAGGGAAACCTGCGAACCCGTCGTCCTGATTCACGTCGTCATCATAGAGGTCGTCGTCAGAGAACGCCATTACTTACTACCCTCTTCCCGCCGTAGGCTACGGTCGGTTTGGCGCTGTCATGCGCCAAAAACTAGCATACCACATCATGCCGCATGGAACGAACATATTCTCGAACGCGTGTTCTAATTATAACAGGAAAACCCACTATTGGGGAATACGGCCCGGCTACGCCTTGACCGCGAGGTGATGCACGTCCTCGATCACGATCAAGCCGCGCTGAAGCGCGCGCAGCGCCGCCGCATGCCGATCCTTTGCGCCGAGCTTGTCCATCAGCCGCGCGATGATCTCGATCACCTCGGTGATGGGGATTTCGAGCGCGTCTGCGATCTGCTCGTTTTCGAAGCCGGCGGCAACGTGCTGGATGACGCGCGTCTCAAGCTCGTCAAGCGCGCCGCCGCCCCCTACGAGGATACCGGTGACGACCCGCTCGGCCACGCCACGGCCCAGCACGAGCTGGCCCTGCATGACGCGGTTGATGCCGTCCAGCAGTTCGGACTCGTCGGAACTCTTGAGCAGGTAGCCATTCGCCCCGGCCCGCAGCGCGCGGATGATGTACGCGTCTTCTTCGCGCCCGGTCAGGATCAGCACCTTGACCTGTGGGGCGTCGCGGCGCAGCAGCGGCAGGATCTCCAGCCCGCTGCGGCCGGGCATATTGATGTCGAGCAGCAGCAGGTCGGGCAGCACCGCCATCGCCTTGTTGAGTGCGGTCTCGCCGTCGCCAGCCTCGGCCACGATGACGAAGTTCCCGGAACTCTCAAGCATGCCGGCCAGCGACTGGCGCAGCAGTGTGTGGTCATCCGCGAGCATGACGCGCAGCGTGCGCGCGCTCTCGCCGGTAGACGTCGACGCGGCCGGACGGGCTGCCGGTGAAGGCGCGCTCTGATGAGTCATGCCGAACAGCGCCGCGTCGAGGGCCGCGGCCAACTGCGCGGCGGACTGATAACGGCGGGCCGGCTGCTTTTCGAGCGACTTAAGGATCACCGCTTCGAGCGAACGCGGGAAGTCCGCCACGAACTGCGTGATCGGCGCTGGGGGCTGCATGACCTGTTGGCGCAGCAGCATGCCGATGTCCTCGGACGTGAAAGGCAGGCGGCCGGTCGCCATCTCGTACAGCACGATGCCGAGCGAGTAGATGTCGGTGCGCGCATCGAGGGGCTGGCCCTGCGCTTGCTCTGGCGACAGATACGCCGGCGTGCCGATCACCATACCGTGCGCGGTCACGCGCGGGGTGTGCCGGCTGAGCGCGAGGCCCATGTCCATCAGCTTGATCTGGCCGGTGGCCGTGACCTTGATGTTGGCCGGCTTGATGTCGCGGTGGATGAAGCCTTTTTCGTGCGCGTACTGTAACGCCAGCGCTACCTGCCGGCCGAGCGTGACGACCAGCTCTGGCGAGGACGGGACGTATTTGCTAAGGGGATCACCCTCGACGTATTCCAACACGAGAAACGGACGTTCCTCGTCATCCTCAAGCTCGAACATCGCCATGATATTCGGGTGGCTGAGCTGTGCGGCGGCGTTGGCTTCCTGCATGAAGCGTTTGCGGGTCGTATCGCGCACGTTGGGCAGCAGCAGTTTGATCGCCACCGTGCGGCCGAGGCGGTCATCGATGGCCTTATAGACCGCGGCCGTCGAACCCTCCCCGATCAGCGCTTGCACTGTATATCGATTTCGGAGCTTACGGCCTATCATCGTGGTCTGCCGTTCCCCCTTTCGCGCAACTTACAAATATACCATTCGTCGTTAATCTGCGCACGCGGTTGCCACACCCTCCCCCCTCTCATGACCATAGAGAGGGGGGACGCTATCGTATGCAGATTGGGGTGAGATCGGGGTACGAACGGTTCAACCGGCGTTCGTCGCGGGGTGGGTGCTAGACGCGATCCATGTTGCCGATGATCGCGTCGGCGAACTTGCTGGTCGGAACTTCTGTCGCGCCGTCCATTTGGCGGGCGAAGTCGTAGGTCACGACCTTCTGATCCAGCGTGGTTTCATAGGCCTTGGTGATCAACTCGGACGCCTCAGTCCAGCCGATGTGCTCAAGCATCATACAGCCGCTGAACAGCAGCGAGCCGGGATTCACCTTGTCGAGGTTGGTGTACTTGGGCGCGGTGCCGTGGGTCGCCTCGAACAGCGCGACCTGATCGCCGACGTTGGCCCCCGGCGCGATCCCTACCCCGCCGACCTCGGCCGCGATGGCGTCGCTGAGGTAGTCGCCGTTGAGGTTGGTGGTCGCCAACACTGAGTGTTCCTTCGGACGCAGCAGCATGTGCTGGAACGTGATGTCCGCGATGGTGTCCTGAATCAGAATCTTGCCCTCAGGAGTCTTCCCGCCGTGGTTCTTAGCGACGTCTTCCCACGCAATCGTCTCGTTGGGGAACTCCTCGCGCGCGACCTCATAGCCCCACTTCATGAACGCGCCTTCGGTGAACTTCTGGATGTTGCCTTTGTGCACCAGCGTCACGCTCTTGCGGCCGTGCTTGATGGCGTACTGAATTGCGGCGCGGATCAGACGCTTGCTGCCGAACGCGCTGACCGGCTTGATGCCGAGGCCGGCGCCCTCGAAGAACTGCGTGACGCCCATCTCTTCGCGCAGGAACTTCGCCAGCTTCTCGTTCTCCGGCGTGCCGGATTCAAACTCGATGCCCGCGTAGATGTCCTCGGTGTTCTCGCGGAAGATCACGACGTCGACATCTTCCGGGTGCTTCAGCGGGGACGGCACACCGCGATACCAGCGCACCGGCCGGATGCACTGATACAGGTCGAGCACCTGCCGCAGCGTGACGTTCAAACTGCGAAAACCGCCGCCGACCGGCGTGGTCAGCGGGCCTTTGATGCCGACGTAGAACTCGCGCAGCGCGTCGAATGTCTCCTCGGGCATGTAGTCGCCGTCGTAGACCGAGGCCGCCTTCTCGCCGCTGTAGATTTCCATCCACGCGACCTTGCGGTTGCCGCCGTAGGCTTTCGCCACCGCCGCATCCCAGATGCGCAGGCTGGCCGTCATGATGTCGTACCCGATGCCGTCGCCTTCGATATACATCAGGATCGGGTTGTCGGGGACGTTCATGACGCCGTTGGTGAAGGTGATTTTTTGTCCGGTCTCAGGGACGCGGATCTTGTCGAAGCCCATCGAACAAATGCTCCTATAGGGTAACGTGACGCGAACGCGCCGATTATAGCGCAGAGTAGGCGCGTCGCGGATGGGCCATCCCCATCACCGGGAACGCTCTGGATCGGCGTGGATGCAGAAACCGGGAAGTAAGGAGGGTGCAGTTAGCAGTCGCCAGTGGTCAGTCGTCAGTAGTCAGTCGCCAGTGGTCAGTCGTCAGTTGCCAGTCGTCAGGGGGCAGCTGTCGGACGGCGCGCATCCCTTCAAACTCAGCACTTCCCTTACTTCCCTTACTTCCTTGATCTCCCCTACAGCCAGCTCGTGACCTTTTCGACGAACTCGTCGTCGAGGAAAGCGCCCTTTTGCAGCAGCAGCGAAGTCGACATCTCCAGTTCCTTGCGCTCGAAGGCGGACAGCTCTTTGGCGGTCACAACCACGATCGGCACTTCGAGCAGCATCGGATCAGCTTTCATCTGCCGTATCACCTCGAACCCGTCGACATCCGGCATCATCAGGTCGGTGATGACCATATCAGGCTTCCACGCGCGGATCAGCTGCAAGCCGGCCTCACCATTATGCGCGAGGCGGATTTCGGTGTCGTCGCGGGTCGAAAGAATGCGGTGCATCAGGCGGGCCGCCTCGACGTTGTCCTCGATCACGGCCACGCGGCGGACGCGCTGACCGCCCATGATGTCGATGACGGTGGCGAGATCGTCCTGCGGGACGGCCGGCGTCGAGCGCGCCGCGCTCAGGTCGACTTGTTTCTGCCACTGTTCGCCGAGTATCGTCTTTTCGACCGGCAGCGTATGGCCGGAGCAGTTGACGACGACGACATCGTCGGGCTTGATGATCCCCTGCCGCACCAGCTTGAACAGGCCGGCGAACGTGACGCCTGCCGCCGGCTCGACGCTGATTCCGTCGCTGCGGGCCAGCGTGCGTATCGCCTGAAACGCCTCTTCGTCGGTCGCGCTGATAAAGTGGCCGCCGTTATCCTGCACGTAGTCGTACAGCAGTTCGTATGCCCGTCCGGGTGAACCGGTCGCCAGCGTGACGATGACCGAGTCCGGGTTTTCGATGGGTGTCGCCACCCGCTGCTTGCGCTCGAACGCCTCGACCATTGGCGCGCATCCGGTCGACTGGATCAAGCCGAACGCCGGCAGTTTATCGACCAGTCCGAGTGACTTCATCTCGCGGAAGCCCTTGCCCACGCCGATCGGCCCCATGCCACCGCTGACGCTTTGCAAGAACCAATCCGGCGCGCGCATCGGGAGATCGCCGCCCAGCTCACGGGACAGCTGCTCGCCGATCTCGTATGCCATCGTCTTCATCGCCTCGATCGCCGCGACCGACTTGATCCCACGGTCGAGGAAGATACCGCGTGCGGCAGCGAACTGCGCCGCAAGCTGCTTGGTCTGATCGTACGTGCCGGTGGTCTTGATGACCTCTGCGCCGTAGATCGCCGTTTCGCGCATCTTGTCGGAAGGCGTGAGCGCGGGGAAGAAGGCCCACAGTTTGATACCGGCCCGCGCGCAGTAGGCGGCATAGGCGATAGCGACGTTGCCCGTGCTGGCGACGACCATCTCATTGACGCCCATTTCTTTGAGCGCCGAGATCGCGACAGTCGCCTGCCGGTCTTTGAAGCTGCCGGTTGGCCCCTGACGCTCGTCCTTGATGTACAGATTCTTGAGGCCGAGCGACGCCGCCAACGCCTGCGACTTGATCAGCGGCGAGCCACCTTCGCCCATACTGACGATGTTGGCGGTGTCGTACAACGGCAGCACTTCGTGATACCGCCACAACTGCGCCTTGCGCGAACGCACGGCGGTCATCCACGCCGCGGGATCAAGCCCGAGCAGATCGTATCGGGCTTCGACGATAACTTCACCGCACTTGGCGCACGCGCCGCCGAAGGTGCGCATCGATTCGGAGTGACCGCAATTAGAACACTCCAGCGTAATTTGTTTGCTGTCTGACATTGTGCAACCGGATCCCACCGGCAAGGGGCTTGTCTTACGATGTAGCGCCATTATAGTTGGTACAGCGTTGATCTTGTATATGGAACACGCATCATCATTACGGGATGGGTGTCCAAGCATAGAATCAGCCGGTCGAGGCGGTCTGAAGGCGTAGGGATGTGGCTTACGCCCGGATCGTGCCCCGTTGCCGCCTACGAATTGACGACCAGCGCGGGACAGGGACAGTTGGCGAGGATGCGCTCGACACGCGGGCCGAGATACAGCCGTTCCGACCCGACGCTGACACTGGCGCCTAGCACGATCAAATCGACGCCGAGGCGCTTGGCGTGATCCACAATCGCTTGGTCAGGACTGCGTGAGGTCACGACCTCCGCGCGGGTCAGCACACCTTGGAGACTGCCCAGTTCACGAAGCTCGTCTACGGCGCGCCCTGCGTTGATCTGCTGGCGCTGCAGCATCTCGCCGGTCGCATCGAAGCGAAGGTCGGATACGGCTTGCTCGACCACCTGCAAGATGATCGCTTCGCCATCGGGCGCGGCCAACGCGAACCCTACCTCGGACGCCCGTCGGGCCGCCATCGACCCGTTGGTGGCGATCAGCACGCGCCGGGGCTGCCAGTCTTCAGCGACCTCGCTGCCGCGCACGAGCAGAGTCGGGCAGGGCGAGGTGCGCATCAGAAAATCGACGATCGGCGTGAACAACACCTCGGTCGAACGCGGCCCCTCCGGCGCGCCGAGCACCATCAGGTTGTAATCCTTCTGCGCCTCGTCCAAGATCAGCCCGCCGACGTTATCGCCGACCGCGACCTTCTTCGTGACGGGTTCGGATGTGAACAACGCGGCCAGCTTATCGAGATAACTCGCCGCCGCGCCGCGCCCTTCCGGTCGGGTGACGGTCATCAGCGTGACCGAAATATTGGTACGCGAGTTCAGCCGTTCGAGGATGCGCGCTTCAATCTGCGAGTACGGGCTGCTGTTTTCTCGCACGCGCACCGGCATCAGCACGCGCCGGACGTTCGCCAGCAGGCTGTTCTCGGCCAACTCTTCCTGCCGGAGCCGCGCGAGTTCCTGCTGGGACGGCTCGACATGACTCAACGTCCAGCGCAGCGCGAACGGCGCCATCAGTGACGTCGCCATCGCCATGACCACGATGATCGAGAACATATCTTGGGTCAGGATTCCGAGCGAAAGCCCGATGGTCGCGATAATGATTTCCATCGCGCCGCGCGCGTTCAAGCCAGCCCCGAAACTCAGCGCAGTCCAGTGATCACGGCCGCCGATGAGGCGCGCGCCCAGATAGGTGCCGACGACTTTGCCGCCGGTCGCCACGGCAATCACGATCAGGGCGACCAAGATCAAGTCGAGGCTGAGCAGACTCCCGATGTTTACCTTAAGCCCCGCCACCGCAAAGAAGATCGGTGCGAAGATGCCCATCGCAATACGCTCGATCGTATGGATAACTTCGCTGGGTAGGCTGCGAGTCATGCTGAAGAGGATACCGACCACGAACGCGCCAAGCACCGCCTCAAGGTTGAGCGCCTGTGTCAAAGCGCCCCACGCGAACATCAACACCACCACCAGCGTCAACACCCGTTCCCGGATGTTGAAGCTGCCCTGCACAAGGCTGAGCGCACGTTTGACGATCCAACGACCGGCGGTGAAGCTGAAGGTCATAAACAGCAGCACGGCCCCGGCTGATTCGGCGACGCTGTTGAACGTGATCGCTTCGCCCGCGGCAAGGCCAGCCACGATCGAGAGCAGGATCCAGCCGACGGTGTCGTCGGTCATGCCGGACGCGAGGATCGTTTGGCCGATATCGCGGCGCATGAGGCGCAGGTCAAACAGCACTTTCGCGATGACCGGGATGGCGCTAATCGACATCGCCGTTGCGATGAACAGCGCAAACACCGTCCGCCGGTCTGGATCGGCCAGCAGCGAATCGGGGATGAACTGGCCGAGCACGAACCCGGACGCGAATGTGACCGTAATCCCGCCGAGCGAGACGCCAATCGCTGTGCGCGCCTGCCGCCGGATCAGGCCGATGTCGGTTTCGAGGCCTGTGATCAGCAGCATGAACATCGCGCCGAGCAGGCTGATGACTTCGAGCAGATAGCCTTGTGTTTGCGTTTGCGGGACGAGCCACTCGCCCACGCCGGGGATAATGCCGCTGAGCACCGATGGGCCGAGCAGGATGCCCGCCAGAATCTCCCCTACCACGGTCGGCTGACCGAGCCGCTGGGCCAGCTCGCCCATGACGCGGGCGGCCAGCAGCAGCATGGCGACTTGAACAAGCAGCAGCAGGATGTCGTGATGCGATGGGGGGGTAAACGGTTGGGTCATTCGGCATGGCGCTCCGTTCGCCTCACAAACGCGGTACTATATCGGCTGCCGCAAAAGTGAGCAAATTGAGAGTCCGTGAGGCCCACCGTCCCGTATAATAGAGAGACCAAGCGGGCGAGAGGATCGCGGCGCGGCATGTCCGCGCTGAGGAAAGTCCGCCCTCCATAGGGCACGGTGCGAGCTAACGGCTCGGCGGGGCGACCCGACGGAAAGTGCAGCAGAGAGGTGTATTGCCGGCGCTTGTTCGCAGGCGGCGGCGAGGGTGAAACGGTGGTGTAAGAGACCACCAGCGCCGACAGTAATGCCGGCGGCTCGGCAAACCCCACCGGGAGCAAGGTCAAACAGGCGCATTGGGGCGGCCCGTCCCGTAAAAAGCGCCGGGTAGACCGCACGAGGGGCGTGGTGACGCGCTCCCCAGAGAGATGATCCTCCACGACAGAAGGCGGCTTATCCGCCCGCTTGGGTCAGGGTTTGTGCTTACACTCCGCTGAACGTCCCTCTCGGCGAAACGATGCCGGGGACGGAGCGGCGGCGGCCCTGCTCATCCCGATTCCAGAGCGCCGCCGCCCGATGACTTAGTAGAACTTGATGACGATATCGCTGACGATGTCGGCGGCCTGCTCGGTGCTGCCGACGGCGTGGAACATGTGCCGGTAGATCTCACGCAGCTTGAACATCGTGATGACGTGTTTGAGGTCTTTCGGCTCGTCGAACAGATGCGCCAGCGCCTCGGTATACATCCGATCCATCTGGTTCCCGATCGACTTGACGCGCAGCGCGTGATCCGAGGCGATTTTCGGGTGTTTTTCGAGGCGCTCAATCGCGAGATGCAGCTCCTCGGCGCTCTGATGCAGCAGAGAGGCCATCGCGCGCAGATGATCGTTTGGCACCACCCCCAGAATGTCCATTTCATGGGTGGTTGAGTACGCGTAATCGAGCACATCATCGACCGCGCGCGACAGCGTAAACAAGTCCTCGCGGTCGATCGGCGTGACGAACGACCGGTTGAGGTCGTCGATCAGAATACGCCGAATTTCGTCAGCGTTCTTCTCCAACGCACGCACGCGCGCAGCATTCTTCTTGCTCGGCTTCATCATGTAGCCGACCAGTGCTTCCGTGCCTTGCACGACGATTGCGGCTTGCTCGCCCAGATGCAGCAGGAACCGGTTGGGCTTGCGTCGGAACGCCTCACGGAACCGGCTCAACCGTGTCCTTACTTTTTGCAGCCACACTTTCATGGTCACAACCCTTTCAGAAGCGCTGCCAGCACGGCGCCGAATATCGCCGCTGTCGGGATCGTCAGCAGCCATCCCCAGAGGATCCCAACGACCACCCCCCAACGCACTTTCTGCAACCGATCGGCGCTGCCCGCGCCGAGGATCGCCGACGTGACAATCTGAGACACGCTCACCGGCAGGCCGAACGCGCCAGAACTTAGAATCGTAATGCTGGAAACGGCCTGCGCGCCAAAGCCGTGAATCGGCCGAATTTTGTAGAACTTCGTCCCCAACTTTCGGACAAGCGGCCACGCGCTGAGCAGGTTGCCGATCATCACCGTGCTGATCCCAAAGAGCGTAAGCTCCAACGGGATGTGCGTCGAGGTGTACAGGCCGCTCGCCAGAAACCCGATCATCAGCACGCCGAGCAGCTTTTGCACATCGTTGCTGCCAATCGCCATCGCCATGATAAACGAGATGACGATCTGGGCGTGCCGCAGCCAACGGTTCAGATGCGGCGTGGCCGGGGTGGTGAGCACGTACAGGAGCTTAACCGCCAGATAACCGGCAACCGCCCCGATCACCGGCGAGACGAACAGGCCCAGCGCCAGCTTGACCATTCCGATACCCAATAACGACTGCGGGCCGGTCTCGACCCAAACTGCGCCGATCAACCCGCCGATCAACGCCTGCGAGATGCTGACCGGAAGATCGAAGTACAGCCCGATCAAGTTCCAGATCACCGCGCCGCTGACGCCGGCAATCACGCCGTGTAGAGTGATCCCGCCGGGGACGATCACCTCCGATGCGATCGTGCCGGCCACCGCCGAGCCGAGGACGTAAGCACCTAATCCCATCCCAACCGCAGTGAGGATCACCGCCTGACGGGGCAGCAGCGAACGCGACGAGATCATCGTGGCGACCACGACGACCGAGGCGAACTTACCTTGCAGGACTCCGTAGAAAAAGCCTACAAGCAGGAGGATAAAGAGAGGCAGGAGCATCGTTAACGATGTTAAGACTCATCGTCTAAAGTTAAAGAATGTGCGGAGCAGTATATCACACTCCCTTAAAGTTGTGTCACAAGCTGCCACAAGTGGCCGAAACACCGATTACTCCGCCACGATCAGCCGTTCCAGCGCCAAGCGAATCGGTTCCGGGATCGGCGTGGGACGGTTAGCTGGGCGCTCCACGAACACATGCACGAAGTATCCTACCGCGCACGGCTCATCGTCTCCCTGCCGGAAAATGCCGATTTCGTAACGGCAGCTTGACGTGCCGAGTTTCACCACGCGCAGCGCCGCATCTACCGTCTCTGGAAACGTGACCGGCTTGAGGAACTGGCAGTGAGTCTCGACGGCGAAGGCGACGACGCGGCCGTGTTCGGTGTCCAATCCGCCCGCGTGGATCAAGTACGCGTTGATCACGGTGTCGAAGTACGAATAGAACTCGACATTGTTGACGTGCGCGTAGATATCGACGTCGTGCCAGCGGGTCGGGATCGCGAGAAGGTGCGGATAGTTGACACGCCGCTCGGATTTCGGCTCAGGGGTCATGGTTCGCCACCTCGTTTTGAATCATGCGCCACACGCGATACAGTTTGCGTAGTACGGAAGTCCATGTGCCGCCCGTAAGCCGCGAGGATCGCATGACCGACCAACACACCTACTCTGCCGCAGACATGCCGAATCGGGTCGTTCGCTTCGATGACCTTAAGCACACCGGCACTCCGCTTATGTTCATCGACAGTATCCTACCAAACCACTGGTGCATGAACTATGCGGTCATCGGCACGGCCGACAGTGGCCCGGACGCGGCCGCCAACCGTGCCATCGCTGCGCCGCACGCCTTTCAAGTTCGGATGGGATGGGCGCCGCCCGGCAACGGCCCCGCTTGGCATACACACGACTACGTCGAGCTGATCGTGATCCTCGACGGGGAGTGGCGTTTCGCGTGGGGATACAGCGAGGACAGGGCGCGTCCCGATGGCGAATTCATCCTCGGCAAGTGGGACATGATCTCGGCGCCGGCCGGCATGTGGCGGAGCTTCGATGTCGTCGGCGATGGGATCGGGTGGTTCTTGGCGGTTGCCGAGCCGCACGAGGGGAGTGACGGCAGAGATCCGCGCTGGCCGCCGGCTGTCGTCAACATGGCGCGGGCCGCCGGTTTTCACGCCGACGACTCCGGCCGACTCATCAAGGCCGAGGACTACCCTGATGTGAGAGCCGCCCACGAACGGCGATTGCTCAGCATCTTCAAGGATGTCACCGGCGTGCCGCTGCCGGACTTCCGGCCCGAGTAGGAGCCGTCATGTCGCGCGAGAAGACGCAGCCCGTACACCTCGATGTCCGTGACCCGCGTCTGATCGGCGTACTGGATCCCGCGGCCCACATGGAGATGATCCTGACCGGGTTCAAGTTCACCGAAGGGCCGATCTGGCATCCACGGGCGCATCATCTGCGGTTCAGCGACGTTCTCGGCAACTCAACGTTCGAATGGAGCGAGGGCCGCGGCCTGCGTGACATCCGGCCCAACAGCCATCTCGCCAACGGCAGCACGTACGACCGGCAGGGGCGGATGCTGACGTGCCACCACGCCACCAGCCGCATCACACGCATGGAGCCGGACGGCGGCGTCACGGTGGTCGCCTCGCATTACAACGGCAAGCAGCTCAACAGCCCCAACGACATCATCGTGCGCAGTGACGGCAAGATTTTCTTCACCGACCCTCTGTTCGGACGCGAGCCAAGTTCGGGCATTCCGCGCCCCGCCGAGCTGACACATACCGGCGTGTACTGCCTCGATCCTGTGACGTCCGAGCTGACTCTGCTCGCCGACGATTTCAGCGGGCCGAACGGCTTGTGCTTCTCGCTGGACGAGTGGCAGTTGTTCGTCAACGACACGCACCGCGATCACATCCGCGTCTTCGACGTCGAGCCGGATGGCACGCTCAAGAACAGCCGGGTTTGGGCGACCCTCGCCGGAGATGCCGAAGGGTGGCCTGACGGGATGAAGATCGACAGCACCGGCAAGCTGTTCGCGACCGGCCCCGGCGGGATTCATGTGTTTATGCCGGATGCCACCTGTCTCGGCGTAATCGAAACGCCCGAGCCGGCGGCTAACTTGGCCTTCGGCGATCCCGACCTGTGCGGCCTGTACATCACGGCAACGACCAGCGTCTATCGCGTGCGCGTGCGTCACGCCGGCCTGCCGCTTTTTTGAGTGGAAAGTGATGAGTGGCGAGTCGTCAGTCGTCAGTGGTCAGGGGTTAGTGGGCGGTGGTCAGTGGTCAGTGGACATCAGACCGAGCGTTGGCGGCTTGGTACGCGCATTGGACATGGATCAAACCTCAACATACCCGTCTCTATTAGGCTGTTTGTGAGTTCGTGCGCGCAGGGATGCGGAGTCAGCGCCGCCACGTTGACCGGCTGGTTCACCCCGCGCCCTCGGCGACCGGCTCACGCCAACGGCGCAGCGCATAGCTCCAGCCCAGCAGCGGCAGCATCGAGACCACCGCCGTGCCGGCCCCGATCCACCCCATATTGTGCGGCCCCAGCATGTCGATCAGCGTGCCGTGAATGAGCGTGGCGAACACCGTCGCGACGTAGTACAGCATGTTGTCGATGGAGAACACGCGCCCACGGTAGCGATCTGGCGTTGTGCGCTGCAAGAGTACCGAGCTGTACGTCCAGTTGACCGAGCCACCCATCGCACGCATGACAATCCCGATACACACGACCAACAGGCCGGTGATCTGGCCGATCACCAGCCAGCCGACCGCCTGAATGGCAAACCCGAACCAGATCCAGCGCCGCAGAGACCGGCCAGAGCCGTCATGGATCGCGTTGGCAATCAGCGGGCCGAGCACAGCCCCCACGCCGAAGGCACTATAGAAGATGCCCAATGACAGCGAACCGTTGACGCCCATCACGAAGATCTGGGTCGCCAGTACCGCCATGACGGTATCCACGTTACCGAGGCTGCTGCCGAACTTCACGAAGATGGTCGCCAGCGTCGGCTTGTGCTGGCGGATATACCGCAGGCCGTCGCGCACGCTGGCATCACGCCGTCGCTGCGCCGCATCTACGGACGGGTCGGGCGGTGTGGGGACATACCCGCGCACGCCAGCAATCAACGCGCCAGCAATAACGAAGGACAGCGCGTCGATGAGAAGCGCCGTGGCTGAGCCAAACGCCGCCGCGACGATCCCGCCCAGCGCGCCGCCCGCCGCCAGCGCCGCCGACCACGTCGCGTTGCTGAGCGTGTTGGCCGTCACCAACTCGGTCGGCTTGACCACCGATGCGATCAGCGCCGACAGCCCCGGCGGATATACGGTTGCCAGCGTCGACTGCGCCACCACGCCGACGTAGATCAGCCACACCAGCGACGGATCGAACAGTGGCAGCAGATGTACAAGGCCGATGACGGCGCGCAGCCAGTTGCTCCACACGAGCATCCGCTGGCGATTGAAGCGGTCGAGCAGTGACCCCGCCTGCGGAGAGAGGATCAACGGCGGCAGAAAGCGCGCCACGATCAGCGTGCTGATGGCGAAACCGGCGTGATCTGGCATCAGGCTGATGACGAGCGCGCCGAGCACGACATGGCTGAACCAGTCGCCGATCAGGTTGGTGATTTCCGAGAACCAGATCAGCCGGATGTCTCGATTTTGCTTCAGCAGATGGGCGTATTGACGCATACGGGGTCAACGTCCTAACAGGGCGGCGGATTTCATAATCATCAGGTTGCAGCAGGCTTGAACGTCGTAGCCGACGTTAAGCTCTTCGGTTGCTAGATCGTAGCCCCCACGGACGACCACGCGCGGTGTTTCGCCGTGGATATCGCACGCGATGCCGTCGAGCCGGTTGTGGATGTGCGTCTCGATCTGCCGGCGTGTCGACTCCAGCAGCAGGTCGATTTCAAGCGGATCGAGCCATGCGCCATTGTCCGGCGATTCGCCCGTGACCGCCAGTTCAAAGAGGATGTCAACCATAGTGGATGGTTACGCTTTCTGTTTGAGCTTACCCGAACGCCTCGAAAGGGCTGGCAGGGCGTCGTTCAGCACGCCCACGATGTCATCGAAGACGGCGTCAGGGTGTTGGGCCGCGTCGATGCGCGCCCAGCGGCCACCGGCGCTCCGGCCGATTGTGGCGTATCCCTTGTACACGCGCCGGTGAAACTCACTCGCCATCGCGTCGATGCGGTTGAATTCCTCGCCGAACAGCGAACCCGCCGCGCGCCGCCGAAGCCCTTCGTCCGGCGTGACGTCGAGGTAGATCGTCAGGTCGGGCAGCAGGCCGCCGGTGGCGAAATTCAGCACACTGCGCAGTTCTTTGATGTTCAGCCCGTGGCCGTAGCCCTGATACGCCAGCGACGAGTCGATATACCGGTCGCACAGCACCACGCCGTCGCGCTCAAGGTGCGGCACGATGATTTCACTGACCAACTGCGCGCGGCTGGCGCAGAACAGCAGCATCTCGGCACGCGGAACGAGGCCGGTGTTGGCCTTGTCCATCAGGATCGCGCGGATGTCCTCGCCGACCGGTGTGCCGCCCGGCTCACGCGTGACCAGCAGGTCGATCCCACGGCCGCGCAGGTAAGCCGTCACGCGCTCGATCTGGGTTGTCTTGCCGCTGCCATCCATCCCCTCAAACGTGATGAACATTAGCGGAACTCGCTCACCGGGGCAATCCACCAATTCGCGGGGCCGCCTTCTGCGAGCCAGCCTTCTATCGGCGTGGAGGACAGCACGCGCACCTTCCACCAGTTGTAGGTATTGGCGCACACCGGCCCGTCGAGGATCACGAGCGGTACGTTCTCGATCAACTCGGCCAGCACCGCACCGGCCAGCGAGGGTTCGCTGCGCAGCCGCTTGGGGAACTCGTCGTTGTAGATCACGCGCGCCTGCTCGCCGATATCGAGGTTCAGCGGGGCGTGACATGGCGCGGCGCGCGGCACGTGAATATATTCCGCGCCCCCGGCCCGTTCGCTCTCGGCCACCCATCCCTCGTAGGTGAAATTGACGACTGTCGCGCGCACCTTCCACCAGTTATAGCCTTCGTTGCACACCGGGCCTTCCAGCACGACGATGGTCGCGGTGTGCGGCACAACGGTAAGGGTCAGCGCGGAGGTGGTTGGCGCGGCGCGCATGCGCACGTTGACGTTGACGTTAAAGCGGTTGCCTTCCGTCAGGTTGAGCGGGGTGAGGCACGGGAACTCCGGTTCGTCGGCACGGCGCAGCAGGGTGAGCCAGTAGCGGCTGCCATCGCGGCTGCCTTCCGACGCCCAACCGGTCACGCCGTGGCCGGTGATCGGATACCAGTTGTAGCCGCCGACGCACATCGGCCCGCCGTCTAACACGGTAAAGACGCGGTTTTCCTGAAACTGCACGATGAACGGCGCGGACGGATTCGGCTCATAGCGGATGAGCACGCCGCCGGTCAGCACCGCCGTGTCGCCGTTTTGCAAGCCAGCGCTCGGCGGGCAATCGGTTGGCGCTGGGGTGAAGTACGGGTTGACGAAAGCGGTCTGTTCCGGCGCGACGGTTTGTTCAAGCGGGATCGCCTGCGACGGCGCAGGGAAGATCAGCGCCGCAGCGATGCCGATCAGCAGCAGCGCACCCAACGCGGTCGACGAGATGCGGCGATTGGTGAGCATCCGAAACTCCCCCCGAGAGATCACAAGCCGCCCCATTATACCGCGTGACACGGCTTGTCATGGGTTGGGATGCGGGAGTTGGTACGATGGTTTGGATGAGCCGCTAGAACCGGAGCTGCTGCGGCAGGGTGAACCAGAAGCGCGAGCCGTGTCCATCGAGTGAGTCGACGCCGACCGTGCCGCCCAACCGCTGCACGATACGGTGCACAACGCTCAGGCCGAGGCCGTGACCCTCCACCTTGACCTGATTGAGGCGGATGAACGGCGTGAAGACCTGCGCGCGCTCCTCGTCGGTTAGGCCGGGGCCGTTGTCGGTGATCCAGTAGCGCACTTGGCCCTCGTTCGGCTCATCCGCGCCGAACTCGACCACAGGCGGGACACCGCCGTATTTGAGCGCGTTGGACAGATAATTCGCCCAAACCTCCTCGACCCACGGCGCGTAGCCGACGGCGGCAGGCAGTGTATCGGGGACGGTGATCGTCGCGTTCATCTCGTGGATCATCGGCTGCAGCCGGTCGCACACGCTTTCGATCACCTCGCGCATCTCCAGCGGGCCGATCTCGACGGTTGACCTGCGGTTGACGCCAGCCAGCAGCAGGATCGAGTCGATGATGTCGCGCGCCTTGTACGCCCCTTCGATGATCGCTTCGAGGTTATCGCGGCGCTCGGCGTCGGTCATCCGGTCATAGTAGTTGAGCGCGAGGCTCGCGGTGCCCATCATGCCGGCGATCGGGTTCTTCAGGTTGTGCGCGACGGTGTGGGCGAAGGCGTCCAGCTCCTCGTTACGCAGCCGGAGCTGTTCGGCCTGATTACGCATCATCTCCTCGGCGCGCTTGCGATCCGTGATGTCCTGCGCCGCGCCGTAGATCGCCGTGACACGCCCCTGCTTCTCGTCCCAGATCGGCATGCCGGTGTCTTGCAGCCAGCGCGTCTCGCCGCTGCGCGTGACGATGCGAAACTCGCTGACGTCCTTTTCGCCGCGCATCAAACGCTCGGCGCGGCGGATGGCGATCGGAATGTCGTCAGGGTGGATCAGCGCGATCCATCCACCGCGCGCGTCGAGGTCAAGCTCGTTGTAGCCGGTGATCGTCTCGAACGCCTGCGTGCTCCACAGCTTGACCAGTGTGCCGTCAGGTTCGACGCCGAACGCATAGGCGTAATCGCTGATGCTGGTGGAGATGATGCGGTAGCGCTCCTCCTTCTCCAGCAGGTCGGCCTGCATGTGGCGCATGCGCAGCAGAAAGCGGACGCGTTGGCGCATCACGTTCGACTTGATCGGGTAGCTGATGTAATCCGACGCGCCGCTTTCCAGCGCGCGGTTGATCAGGACTTCGTCTTCGCCGGGGATCAACAGCACGATCGGCACGCGGTGCGTCTCGGTCTCTGCGTGAAGCGCGGCGCAGGCGGCATACGAGTCGAACGGGACACCGCCGTGGGCCAGCAGAATCAAGTCCGGGCGGGCGCTGCGAGCCAAATCTTGAAGCTCGTTCAGCGTAGGCGCTTCGAGGACGAAAAACTGCGTGTCGTTGAAGATGGTGATGAACTGACGCCGCAAACGTTCTTCCGCTGCGATGATCAAGGTCGCAGAGCGTTGAAATTCCTGCGTATCCGTGCGGTATTCGATCACTCGAGAGTCTCGTTTCTAGCTGTCTTCACCCAGCCAGCCCTCAGTGACGGCTGATAGATACGGTGAGATCATAACGAATGAGCCACAAATTAAGCAACCATGAGCACAGGGTAATTCAGCCGATGCCCAGCGCCGACTTGAGCAGCGGAGCCAGCGCCGCGACGGCCAGCCCGCGATGGCTGATCGGATTCTTGATCGCCTCGCCCAATTCAGCGAAGGTCTGATCGTATCCGTCCGGCTGAAAGACCGGGTCGTAGCCGAAGCCGCCCGCCCCGCGCATATCGAACATGATCTGGCCGGGGCAGGTTCCGGTGACATGCTGCTGCGATCCGTCCGGCAGGCGCAGCGCTATCACGCAGGCGAAGTGCGCGCGGCGCGGCGCGGGGATGTCACGCAGCGCGTCGAGGAGTTTGAGCGGGCCGCCGAAGCGCGCCGTGCGGACGCCGGGCCGGCCGTTCAGCGCGTCGACGAACAGGCCGGTATCGTCGGCGATGGTCGGCAGGCCGCTGGCCGCGCCGTAAGCAGCCGCCTTGAGCGACGCGTTCTCCAACAGCGTATCGCCCGTCTCGGCTACGTCGAGGTGCGACAGGCCGACATCATCGGCGGTGAGCAGGCGCACGGGCAGGCCGTCAAGGAGCTGCTGCAGCTCGCCGAGCTTGCCACGGTTACGGGTGGCGAGCAGAAGTGAAATCGGTGCGGCCATCACGGGTTATCGACTTCCCAATTCGACCGCGAGATCGACCGGCTGGCCGTCGCGCAGCACGCTCAGGGTCACGGTTTGTCCGGGCAGCGTATAAGTCGCCAAATACGCCAACAGGGGGCCAAGTCCGCTGATTTTATTCCCGTTGATGGCGGTGATAACGTCGTTGCTGCGCAGGCCGGCGGCCTCAGCGGGGCCGGTCACGCCGCCGATGACGAGTCCGCGCGTGTCGTTGGGCAGGCCGAGGCGTTCGATCGCGCTCAGCGTGATGTCGTTGGCGCGCTGGACGCCGAGATAGGCATATTCCACGCGGCCATTGGTGCGCAAATCCTCGGCGACACGCATGGCGAGGTTGGACGGGATAGCGAACCCGATACCGGAATTGGCGTGGGTTTCGCTGATGATCTGCGCGTTGATGCCGATCACCTCGCCGGCGAGGTTGAGCAGCGGGCCGCCGCTGTTGCCGGGGTTGATCGGCGCGTCGGTCTGCACGACGGCGCCGATCTGAAAGTCGCCCAAACCTTCGATGGTGCGGTCAAGCGCGCTGATGATGCCGGCGGTCATCGTCCACCGCTGGCCGAAGGGGCTGCCGATTGCCAGCGCCGATTGGCCGATCACGAGATCGTCGCTGTCGGCGAAGATGACCGGCCGCAAGCGGTCGGCGGGCAGGTCGACGCGCAGCACGGCGAGGTCGCTCTCAGGGTCGATGCCGACGACGTTTCCGCGCACATGCGTGCCATCGAAGAACGACACTTCAAGGAACGTGCCAGCGCCAGAGTCGTTGACGACGTGCGCGTTGGTCAGCACATGGCCGTCCGCGTCGATGACGAAGCCCGACCCGTTGGAAACTTCGACGCCGAACAGCGGATCAATCACGCCGATGGAGACGACCGACGGACTGATCTGGTTGTAGAGGTTGGCGTACACCTTCTCGATGGTGGTGAGCGGCGCGCGTTCCTGCGCGGAGACGCCGCGCGCTGACCAACCCGCCGCATATCCAACGCCTAACACGACGAGGATGATGATCACGCCGGCCGCGTGCTTCGCCCAACGATCGGCGATGCGCTGCAAGTTGTGTACTGCGCTGCTGTTCATACGGGGGCTTTCAGTTTTCTCTGCTAGACGCATTTTATCCGATTTACGGTAGGTCAGACTAAACATTGAGTCAACGTTTGGATGTCGTGGGCGGGCCGCTGTCCGCCCATCCTGCGGAAGTCATGCGGCCAACCCATTGCATCATCTCTCCCTACCCATACGTACAGGACGCGGTGGAAGTGGGATGCGTTACTATGATGAGACCGGGTTTCCGATTTGAAGGCATAGACCATGATGGGAGGCGGCATGAGCTGGTGGCGTGTGATTCATGCCAGCGACGACGCCCGAACCAAGAAAGTGTCGTGGGCGCTGATCCGGCGTGTTTTGACCTATGGCCGCCCGTACGCTCTGCGAATCGTGTTTCTCCTAATCACCATTCTGGCGACGACCACGCTCGGCCTGTTGACCCCGCAGATCGTCCGTGACCTGTTCGACAACGCCATCCCCAACGCGGACGGCGGGCGGCTCAACGCGTTGGCGCTGGCCTTGATCGCCATTCCGGTGGTCGGCGGCGGGATTCGTGTCGTGCAGCGCCGGCTCAACGCCGCGATCGGCGAAGGCGTGATCTACGATCTGCGCGTGGCGCTGTACGCCCACATGCAGAAGATGTCGCTGCGCTTCTTCACCAACACCAAAAGCGGCGAACTGATCACCCGCCTCAACGACGACGTGATCGACGCGCAGCGCG
>JAANMU010000235.1_pt1 | contig 71267 bp, 73 predicted proteins | sample 7279701 | NCBI WGS metagenome assembly JAANMU01 (sample SAMN14094539, study PRJNA606508) | bioreactor metagenome | isolation source: A lab-scale SPAN reactor treating ammonium-rich wastewater day 57 | place: Ireland: Galway | collected 2017-03-13 | reverse complement strand
TGGCATCGCCAAGTCGTATTTGTCGGAGATCGAGACGGGGCACAAGGGTCCGCCTTCGGAGGCGACGCTGCTGAGTCTGGAGCGTGCGCTTGGTCTGAATGAGGGCGAACTGGCGAATGTGGCGAGATGGCACCAGACGCCGGAGGCGGTGCGGCGTGAGTTGATTGATCTAGCAAACCAAGGACGCGCTGGGAGGCATCTGGCCGACCTGATTGCGTCGGACGGGATTGACGACAATGGACGGTTGCGTGGATCGCTCGATGCGGCGTATCGCACGGGCATGTTGGCTCGCCTGGTTGAGAAGCTGACTGGCGAGCATGCGTCATCGGTGGTGCAGAGTTCGCTGCCGATGGAGGTGCCGCTGATCAACCGTGTGGCTGCGGGTTATCCGGCGGGCTTTACGGATCTGGGGTATCCGGCGCGAGTGGCGGATGAATATGTGCGATGCCCAGGGCTGACGGACCCGGATGCGTTTGCGGCGCGTGTGGTGGGCGATTCGATGGAGCCTGAGTATCGGGAGGGCGACATTGTGGTGTTCAGCCCTGCGCGCGACATCAAGGACGGGTGCGATTGTTTTGCGCGTGTTGCGCCGGACCACGAGTCGACGTTCAAGCGAGTGTATTTTGAGCGTGACGAGGCTGGGGAGGAGGTGATTCGACTTCAGCCGATCAATAACCGGTATTCGCCGAAGGTATATGGACGCGAGGATGTGCTGGGGCTGTACCGGGCGGTGAGTGTTACGAGGCCTCTGATGTGAAGGAGTTGCCAGTGAGGCGTGGGAGTTAGTGGAGGTTTATCGATCGAGCGGGGCGATGATGGGGAGAAGGACGCGAATGGCGATGTAGAAACCGGTGCCGAGGAGGACGAGACCGAAGATGAGTTGTGTGGAGAACATGAGAACCTGCCGCCAGTAGAGGGTCATGTCGACGGTGCGGACGGATTTGTAACCGACGGCGAGGAAGAAGACCATAGGGAAAAGGAGGAGGTACCAGTAACGATCAAAATTGATCGGGTCGATGAAAGGGCGGTATGCGAGGATGAGGGAGGTCATTGTTTTGCACCCTCTGGCTTGAGGCGCCCGGGGAAGAGGGCGTCGAGAATGATGATGAAGTTGAGCATGCCGGCGATGGTGGCCGAGAGCATACCGAGTTCGTTCAAGGTGCCGAGGGACTTGATGTTGGGTCTTTCGTCGCCATCTTCGGCGGGGACGATGACGGGAACTTCGCGTGGGAGATTGTGGCCTGTGGACGACCGGATGGTGATGGAAGTCACGCGGCGTGCCTCTCCGGGGTTGAGGGAGCGATGGGGGAACTGGGCGAAACGGTGTTCCTCGATGGCGCTGCCGGGGAGGAGGAGGTATTCAGGGACTTCGTAGGCTTTGAATGCGGATTGGTGGAGGGCGTTGGTGGCGAAGGCGATCGGGCCGACGACTGCCTGGCCGTAGAACCACCATTTGTCTTCTTTGCGGTCGATGACGTCGATCCCCCCCATGAACAGGCCATAGAAGAAGAGGCCCAGAACACCGACTGATGCGAGTACCCCGCGGCGGAATTCTCGTCGCAGGATGTGGCCTGCTCCGGGGAATAGGAACGCAAGAATTCCTGCGAAAATGTCGATTCGTTGCGTTGGTCCGGGAGTCATGCTGGGCCTCTCGGGGAGGGATTATGGAGGGGCAGTCTACGCCTTGGCGATGCAGAAAGTGGACAGATCTGGGCAAAGTGGATTTGACAGCGGGGCGGACGCGGGTAGTCTACGGACCTGACGGGGTTGATGGGACTACACTGGTCCCCGTTCACGAAGAGAAATCCGGCAGCGAGCCGGGGATTATTGGCAACAGGAGGCGCTGATCATGGCGAACCCACTCTTGATGGATGCAAACGAAACGATGGACATGTCTTCGAAATTGTGGGAGATGGAGTCGGGAGCATCTTTGCTCACGGTCGTGATGGGTCGAGAGGACGAAGACGACCCGTTCGACGATGACGAAGATGACTTCTATGACGATGATGAGGATGATGACGAAATGGAGGGTGACGAGTTCGAGGATGACTTCGAGGAAGAAGAACTCGACGAGGAACTGGACGGCGGGGCCGATGACGACGATGACCTTTGAGCGTGGGTGAGTGTTCCGGCTTTGGGACGGATAACCACCCACTCAAGTGGAGTGTGCGCTCATGGCCGATTCGAAGTCTGGTTCGCCGCAGGTTCCTCAGTCGCCCGATGAAGCGGCGATGCCTGGTGGTGGTGTTGTAGACAGAAGGCTGGGGCTTGATCGCCGTCGGATGCCAGGAAGTGGCGCGTCGAGCGGGCTTGAGCGGCGGCGTGGTCCTGGACGGCGGCGGAGCGATTTCACGCGAGCGGCTGAAGAGGGCGAGATGACGCCTGAGCAGTTTTTGTTTTTGATGGCCATTGATGAGTTCAAAAGGGCCAATGGCAAGCCGTTCCCGGCGTGGACGGATGTGCTGGAAGTGATCCGGCTGCTGGGGTATCGCAAGACGATGGCGAGCGAGTTGAACCTGACACGGGCAGAGGATTGGCGCGAGGCGGCGAATGCGCCGTCGAACGTGCGACCGGACCGCTGGGCGGATCGGGCGAAGCGAGCCGAACAGATGGACGCGATCGATGCTCTGGAGGCGGAGTTCGGCGACGCGGCATGAGGCGTGCGGTTTGCGCGTGAATTGACCCGGACCTTCGGGCGATCGAACGCAGGGACGTTGGGGGGCGAGAGTGCGCCCGAAGATCCGGCGTCCGACATCTGCTTAATCCGGCGCGTTTGAGTCTGCGTGTTGTGATGCGCGTGTCATCGTTTTTGGGCGCGCGTGTTATTTCTTGTAGTAGTCGAGATTGATCTGGACGTACTTGGCGTATTCGTCGGGGAGATCTTCGTCCTGATAGATCGCCTGCACGGGGCATTCGTCGACGCAGAGGCCACAGTCGATGCAAGTGTCGGGATCGATGAACAACTGATCCGCAGTTTCAAAGTCGGGCTCGTCTTTGGTCGGGTGAATGCAATCGACCGGGCAGACGTCAACGCAACTGGTGTCCTTGGTGCCGAGGCAGGGTTCGGTGATGATGTGAGGCAAGGAAAAGTCTCCGCTCGTGGGGCTCACGGTCCGTGAGAGCCGCGCCAAAGCATACCGTAGGTTGGTCGGGCGGCGGTTTCCGGATGGTGAGACGGGGCCCGTGCTACTTCAGCTCGACGGACCAGTATGCCTCATCGAGGAAGGCCTTCCACGAGGCATATTTGTCGGCTCCGAGTCGCAGGGAGATCATGGGATTGCGTCGTGGGCGTACGGGCTTGCGGACCAGTTTCATGTTTGCCTGCTCGGGCGTCCGCCCGCCTTTGCGTGAGTTGCAGCGGAGGCAGGCACAGACGAGATTGTCCCACGTGTCGGGTCCGCCATGGGCGCGAGGCGTGACGTGGTCGATCGAGAGTTCGTTGGTCGGGAAGAAGTGGCCACAGTATTGGCAGTGGTTGCGGTCGCGTGCGAAGAGGTTGCGGCGGTTGAGTTTGACGGCTTCGGCGGGAACGCGGTCGTAGCCGAAGAGCCGAATGACTCTTGGAACAGCGATGTGCATGCGAACCGTGCGGACCCAGTCGTGCGCATCGGGCTCGAACTGACGCTGCAATTCGGAGATCTCGATCCACGAGGAGAAATCGTAGTTGACGTAGTGGCCCTGTTCGATGTGGATGATTTCGGCTGCGTCGCGGGAGAGGAGAGCGAACGCTCGGCGTGCGGAAATGACGCGGAGAGCGACGTAACCCTTGTTGAGAACGAGGACTTTGGCATCGAGGCCATGATCGCCGAGAGAATCGAGGGCGATGGCCTCGGCGTCGATCGGGGGGGCATCCTTGCCCGGTTTATGGATCCTGCGCGTCTTTGGCACTGGACACTCCAAACGGATGACATGTTGTACGGAGTTTTCCCGAACTTTTCAACAGTTTGCGCCAAGATCTCAAAGAATCCACACTATTGGCCCATGAAAGGGGCCTGAAAGGGGGTTTGGTGGGGTCTGGGAGGGCTGGGAGGGCGGGGGTCAGTGGCGGAAGTGCCGTTGGCCGGTGGTGAGGCAGGTGACGCCCTTGGCCTCGCAGAGGGCGAAGGTCTCTTCGTCGCGTCTTGACCCGCCTGGGTGGATGATGGCCCGAACACCGGCCTCGATAAGCAGGGCGGGGCCATCGGGAAACGGAAAGAAGGCTTCGCTGACGGCGATTGATCCGGAGGGGAGCATGTCGGCCTTGGCTACGGCGATGCGGCATGCGTTGACGCGGTCCACTTGGCCGGACCCGGACCCGAAGATTCGGACGCCTTGGGCGTCGTAGCCGCCGAGGACGACAGCGTTGCTGGAAAGAGCCCGCACGCAAGAGACGAGAAAGGCACCGAGCTGTAGATCGGCATCGCTGGGTGGAGGCCCGGCGCGGTGCTGCCAGGCGCCGGTGGAGATGGGGAGGATGTCGCGGTCCTGCACCAGGAGGCCGCCGGGAATTGAGCGGTATTCAAGTTTGCGATGATGCGAAGGTGGTGCGTTGCCGACGGCGAGAACGCGGACGTTGGCCCAGCGATTGAGCAGGATGGAAGCGGCGTCTGGAGAGCACTCGGGGGCAACGACAACTTCGAAGAATGCGCCACCTGTGGTGATGGCGTGCGCGTCGTCGGCGAGGAGAGGGCGGTTGATCGCGAGGATTCCGCCATAGGCAGCGAGCGGATCACCCTTGATGGCGTGCTCGATGGCGGCGACGTTGGAATCGGCGATCGAGGCGCCGCACGGGTTGGTGTGCTTGACAACGCATGCGCCCGGGCGTGCGGGATCGACACGAGCGAAGGCCTTGACCAGTTCGAGCGCGGCAGCGGCGTCGAGCATGTTGTTGTAGCTGAGCTGCTTGCCTCCGAGTTGGCGGGCGTTGACGATGGTGGGCCCGGTGGAGGTTGAGTCGCGATAGAGGGCGGCGGACTGGTGCGGGTTTTCGCCATAGCGCAGGTCATCGACCTTGGCGCAAGTGAGACGGAGGGTTGCGGGGAACGGTGCGGGGGCGGCGCGGCTGAGGTAGGCGCTGATTGCGGCGTCGTATGCACTGGTGCGGGCAAAGGCAGCGGCTGCGAGTTCGGCGCGCATGCGATGTGTGAGGCACCCATCGTTTGCTCGCAACTCGGAGACGACGCGGTCGTATTGGGGAGGCGCAGTGACGACAGCGACGGCGGAGGCGTTCTTGGCGGCACTGCGGATCATGCTGGGGCCGCCGATGTCAATTTGTTCGATTGCTTCGTCGAAGGTGGTGTCTGCGTGGCTGGTGGTCTGTTCGAAGGGGTATAGGTTGACGCAGACGAGGTCGATTGGTTTGAAGCCATGCGCGTCGAGTGCGTGCATGTGCGCGGGAAGGTCGCGACGTGCGAGGATTGCGCCATGGACAGCGGGGTGGAGGGTCTTGACACGGCCGTCGAGCATTTCGGGGAAACCGGTGATTGCTTCGACGTGTGAGACTGTGAGCCCTGCGTCGGCGAGTGCGCGGGCGGTGCCGCCGGTGGAGATGAGTTCGACGCCCATCGATGCGAGTGCGGAGGCGAAAGGGACAAGATCAGTCTTGTCGCTCACAGAGAGCAGGGCGCGGCGAATCCGGACTCGATCAGGCATGATTCAGACCGGGATCAGCGAGGGGAAAAGCGGATGATGGCGTTGTTTCTGGTGAGTGCGAAGAGGCTGCCATCGTCGAATCGATTGGCCTTGACGAGGGAAACACCGGGCGCGGGGCAGGTAGACATGACGTCGCCGTTGGTTGGATCGACGGACTTGACGGATCTGCCATCCCAGACGATGAGCGAGCCGGCGCGCATGGCGATGACTTCGCCTCCGGCGTTGGGTCCGATCCAGCGTTCGCTGCCGGTAGCCGCGTCGAGGGCGATGAGGCCGGTGCCGGGCACGGAGAGATAGACGACGCCGTTGTGGTAGGTGGGCTGAATCATGAGGGCTTCGTTGGTGCGATAGCGCCAGGCGTGCTTGTCGAAGCCTGGGGTGAAGGCGTAGAGGGACTGATCGGTGCAAGCGGCGAAGAGGAGGGTGCCGTCGGTGACGGGGTCGGTCGCCATGCGTCCACCGGTACCGGGCCGGCCGAATCCGCCTGCGGTGTGTGGATCGACGAAGAGGACTTGACCGTTTTGTCCGATCGCGGCGACGAATCCCTGAACCATGGTGAGACTGGCTTCGATGGGTGCCCCGACGCTGTACTTCCATGAGCGGACGCCGAAGTCGGTGCGGTGTGCGAAGATGTTGCCCTTGGTGGTGCCGAAAATGAGGGTGCCGCGGTCGAAGAGTGGTCGTGTGTTGACGACTTCTTCGAAGGATTGGCGTCCGAGCCAGTTGCCGTTGGAGAGGTCGATGATGTAGACCTCGGCGTCTGCGCAGTTGTAGAGGATGTTGCCGTCGCGAACGCTGCCGACGAATCGCGTGAGTGCAGTTGCGGGCCGATCGACCCAGCGATTGCGTCCGGTGACTGCCTCCATGATGGTGATGGCACTGGAGGACCCCTGAACCACGAGGATGTCGTCATAGACGTCGACGAAGCGCACAGCTTCGCGTTGCTGAACAGCGGGAAAGCCAGTCCAGTCCCAGCGGTAGCCGAGTTCGCCCCAGTCGGCGTGGCGGATGGTGAAGCCGCCGGTCTGGGTTTCGGTGCGAATCTCGTACCCCGTCTGCGCGGGGGTGTTCGAGGTATTGGTTTGTGGTTCGCGGCGGTCCTGAGTGGTGGAGCATGCTGCGAGGCCGAGCAATGCGATGCTTGCAAGAAGGCAACCGCTCGCGGAACGGTGAAGAAGTCGTGTGCGAAGCGGAAGATTGTGAATCATGTTCAGGGCTTCTCCGAAGGGGTTCGTGGTCCTGCGTGCGGGTTCTGGCGGGGCGTTGCGCCGCGCCGAGAGAGTGGAGTATCCGGGCGAGCGGGCATCAGGTCAAGCCGAGGTCCCCGCTTCCTACAGTTCGTGCATGTTCACAGGGCTGATCCAGCATAAAGGCCGCATTTGTGAAGCCCGTCCGGGGCGTTCATCCACACGGCTGGTGGTGGATGGTGAAGGGTGGAGCATTGTCCCCGTTCCGGGTGACTCGATTGCGGTCAATGGGGTGTGCCTGACATTGACAGAACTTGGCCCGGGCAACACGTTTTATTTTGATGTAGTGCCCGAGACACTCCGCGTGACGACGCTTGGGTTGCTGGCACCTGGGGCCGAAGTAAACCTTGAGTGTTCAGTGACCGCGAGTTCGCTGATGGGCGGGCACATCGTGCAAGGGCATGTGGATGGGGTTGCAACGGTGGCGGGGGTTGTGGACTGCGGGGAGTATCGGGTGCGTCTGGAGGTGCCTGGGGATTTGATGCCATTCATGGTGCCGAAGGGATCGGTGACGGTGGAAGGGGTGAGCCTGACGCTTGCGGGGGTGGAGCCGGAAGCCGAGGCGATCGAAGTTGCGTTGATCCCGGTGACGCTGCGGGCGACGACACTGGGGTTGTTGAAGGAAGGGGATCGGGTGAATCTCGAGTGCGATGTGATCGCGCGGACGGTGGTGCACTATTTGAAGCACTACGGCCGCGGCAACGGATAAATGATTCTGAGACAATCGCCAACGAGTCAAGCGGAGAGGGGGGGATTCGAACCCCCGATACGGTTACCCGTATACAGCATTTCCAGTGCTGCTCCTTCAGCCACTCGGACACCTCTCCGGGCACTGGGCACGAGTTTAGGCGTGCCAGAGGGTGCAGGATGCAGATTGCGATCGGACGGGCGTGGTGAAGCGACCCCCTCCGTCGTGATCGGGGGCCGTTCAGGGCGGGGGGATTCCGTGGGCGCGTTCGGCGGCGAGAAGGCGGGGCAGAGCGGGGGTTGCGTTGCGATTGACGCAACGCTTCCAGACCCAGTCAATGGCGCGAACTCCGCCATCGACGTGGAGGATCGAGCCTGCGACCATCCAGCCGACTGATGCTCCGAACAGGACATCGGACAAGTAGTGTGCGCCGAAGATGACCCGGGAGATGGCGACAATGGCTGCGAGTCCGATCATGAGGCCGGTGAGTCTTGGACACATGCGTGCGACGAATGCGGCAACCGCGACGACCGACGAAGTGTGGCTCGACGGCATGGACCAGAGGTCGCTGGAGATTGGGGCCCAGAGTTCCCATGCGTGTCGAAGTCCTGCGACGTCGGAAACGTAGTATCGCCTGAAGGGGCCGAGGATGACGAGCGGGTCGCTGAAGGTTGGACGTGGGCGACCGATGAGCATTTTGAGCATGAGTGAGATCAGGCTGGTCACTCCAACGGCGGCTGCGAAGTCGAGCAGGCGGCGCGCGCGCCATGGCTGGAGAGATACGAATGCGATGGCGATGATGAGGATCCATGCGCCTTGCCCGAATTGCTGGAGCGCCTTGAGTTCGCGGAGCACGTCGCCACCGAGTTGGTTTTCGAGAGTTCCGGCCCAACGTGCGACCGCCGCGTCGAATGGAAATGCGATGGCGGCGGCGACAAGGAGAATAACACCCCACTGCCACGCGAACCGACTATCGTTGGCGTCCGTTTCGTGCATGTTCGTGATTGCTCCTCGTGGATCGTGACGCTTCCAACCCGCTGCTGGAACTCTTTCGCCGCTCATCAGGCGGGTGGCGAGGCTGTTTGATTCTTGTCGTGCTTTGTGTGGTAGCGTACGCTCCGGGGCTGGCGTCCATCCCGGTGGTTGACCGCGATGAGGCTCGATTTGCGCAGGCGAGCCGGCAGATGTTCGAGGCGATGGCGCTGCATCCGGATGAACATGACTCGGAGTTGCATGATGGCGGGCTGATCGTGCCCAAGGTGCAGGGGTCGCTCCGCCTGAGCAAGCCCCCGTTGGTGTATTGGGTGCAGAGTGCTTCGGCAGCGTTGTGGACAGGGGGGCGCCCGGAGGCGGACGCGCTGTGGATGTATCGCCTTCCTTCGACGATTGCAGCGGTGCTGGTGGTGCTGATGACGTGGCGGTTGGGGGCACGGACGTTTGACGAGACGGTTGGTTTTGTGGCTGCGGGCGTGCTGGCGGTGAGCCCGCTGATGATCTGGGAAGCCAATCAGGCGCGTGCGGATCACTTGTTGCTGCTGGCGACGACGAGTGCGCTCTGGGCGCTGTGGGAGATCCGCGTGAGGCCAGTCGGTAGTCACTGGCATTGCGTGTGGTTGTTCGGGTCGATTGCCTTGGGAGTGCTGAGCAAGGGCCCGGTGACACCGATGATCGTGGGACTGACTGCGATTGCGATGTCTGTCGTTGGACGTGATTGGCGGTGGCTGTTGCGTGCGAGGCCTCTGCTTGGGATGGGGATTGTCGGGGTGTTGCTTCTGCTGTGGGTAGTGCCGCTGGCGATGCGTGTGGGGCTGAGGCAGGTGGTGGACATTGCACTCTTCGAGACGGTGGGTCGAAGTACCGCGTCGCGCGAGGGGCATTGGGGACCTCCGGGGTATCACCTCTTTCTGTTGATGTTTCTGCTGTGGCCGGGGTGTCTGTTGACGCTGCTTGCGTTGGGGCGGACATGGAGGTTGGCGGTGAGGCTGCCGCCGAGCGAGGACGTTCGGCTGATGAGGCGGTTGCGGCATCTGCCATCGCGGTGGCGTGAGCGCGTGCTTGGTCGTGATGCGGAGTTGTTTTTTCTGGCGTGGATTGTGCCTTCGTGGTTGGTTTTCGAGTGCGTGGCGACGAAATTGCCGCACTATACACTGCCCCTGTACCCAGCGATTGCGATCATCAGCGTGCGTGCGGTGGTGGATACGGCGCGCGGGGCGGTTGATCAGTTCACAGCGGAAAACGCGACGGTTGGGCTGAACGTGTGGTTCGGACTAGGCGTGCTTGTGTGCGTGGTTTTTCCGATTGGTTTGTCGCTCCTTGGAAGCGGATGGATTGGTGTTCTGACTGGGGCGGTTGCGGGAGGCGTGGCGGGCGTGTTGCTGTGGCGTGCTCGGTCGCTGGCATTCGATGGATTGCTGCTCAAGGCACAGGTGCTTGGAGTGGCGGCGATGCTGCTTGCATTCGGATTGACGATGGGTGTGATTCTGCCTCGTGCCCGAGTGCTGTGGGTGAATCAGCAACTTGCCGCGCTGCTGCCGGAGGATCGTCCGATTGGGTGTTATGAGTATTTCGAGGACAGCCTGGTGTATCTGACGCGAGGTCGCATCGAGCGGACGATCGACGCAAAGATCTGGCTGCGCGACAATCCGAGCGGAGTGCTGACCATGCCGCGCGAACACAGCACCGCAGAGCTCGAACTGAATCGCCTCGGCACAGTCGGGGGGCTGAACTACGCGCGCGGGAGGTTCGTGCTGCTTGATGTTGTGGAGCGCCGGCGATGAACGAAGACCCAATAGCTGGCGTGCTGCTGATCGACAAGCCGCTGTACCACACATCGATGAATGTGTGCGCGAGAGTGCGCGGCAAACTGCGGGCTGGGGGGGCGCCCAAGCGCATCAAGGTCGGGCATGGGGGAACGCTCGATCCTCTGGCGACGGGGCTTCTGGTGGTGATGGTCGGGCGGGCAACGCGTTTGTGCCAGAGTGTGATGGACGGCACGAAGACGTATCACACAAGTATTGATCTCTCGGTCTCGAGCCCGACGCAGGATCTGGAGTCGGAGCCTTTCGTGGTTGCGGTCGGAGAGCCACCGACGCTCGAACGTGTGCGAATCGCTCTGACCGAGTGGGTTGGGACAGTCGCACAGTTGCCGCCGGAGCACTCGGCCATGCGTGTCGGAGGACGCCGGGCGTATGAACTGGCGCGCGAGGGAAAACCAGTCCCCGTCGAGCCTCGCCCGGTACGAATCGATGCGATCGACATTCTTGGCTATGAGTGGCCGATGCTTGATTTGTCGATCACCTGTGGCAAGGGGACGTACATTCGCAGTCTGGCGCGCGATATCGGTGTGTCCCTCCAAACCGGGGGGATGCTCCGCGCGTTGCGACGTGTGCGATCGGGGCCTTATGACGTGGGACAGGCAATTGCCCTTGGCGAACTTCCCGATCCACTTGAACGTGAGACTTTTGAAGCGATATCGATAGCGTTTTGATGATGTGGAGCAGAACCGCAAGCCTGATTGCTGCCGTATGAATATCCTTGCAGTCGGGTTAGAACTCGGAAAGGACAGGCGATGAACAAGAAATTCGTATGCGCACTGATTGCAACGGGCATCAGCGCTCTGGCAACATCGGCTCATGCCCAGTGGACGGTCGCAGGAACGCGTATTTACTACAACGCCGGGAATGTCGGCATCGGAACAACCAACCCTGGGTATCCGCTCGATGTGCGCACGACTGCGCTGCGAGCTATCTTCGCCAACAACACGGCGACGACCGGCACGACGTACGCCGTTTTCGGCCAGAGCAGCAGCACGGCTGGTCGGGCGCTCTTCGGTTTTGCCAATGCGGGAAACGGCACAACCTACGGCGTGTTCGGGCAGGCCAATAGCACGTCGGGGCGCGGCGTTTATGGCTTTGCGCAAGCAACAACCGGCACGAACTACGGCGTATTCGGGCGATCAAACAGTCGTAACGGTTACGGCGTGCATGGCTGGAACGCGGCCACCGCTGGTAATGCAGTAGGCGTATTCGGCAAGACGAGCAGCGCGGCGGGGACAGGCGTCTATGGTGAAGCGGCGGGTGGAACGGGAGTCCATGGCGTGGCCACTTCGGGCATTGCCGTGTCGGGGCACGTTGACAGCGCGACGGCGCACGCGGCGTACTTCACGGGCGGCCGTAACTACTTTGAGGGTCGGGTCGGAATCGGGACTGATGCGCCGTTGGAGGCGCTCGATGTGCGGGGCAACCTGATGATTCGCAGCAACGACCGGCTGTACTTCGGGGAGCCGAATGAATCGACGGACCCGATTTTCTTCATCCGCGAGCCCAATGGCACAAACTCCACGCTGTTCACACTCGTGCTGGGCAATGACCCGGCGGACAACAACTTCGCCGATTGGTTTGTCATCTCGACGCGCAACTCCAACGGCACCGCGAACAACGATCGCTTTTATTTTTCGAGTTTTGGTGCGGCTTACAAGCCGGGCGGTGGTGCTTGGACCACGCTTTCGGACGCGCGTGCCAAGCGCGATATCACGCCGCTCGAAAACTCGCTGGACACGCTGCTCCAGCTCCGAGGCGTGACGTTCTATTACAACGATCCGAACGAAATGGGCGCGATCGCGGGGCGGCGCACCGGGTTTATCGCTCAGGAAGTCGAGCAGGTAATTCCCGAGTGGGTCGGCGAAGCGCGCGGCATGAAGTCGCTTGACATCTCGGGTTTTGAAGCCCTTGCGGTCGAAGCCTTGCGCGAACTGCGCACGGAGAAAGACGCGCAGATTGCTGCCCTGCGGGCTGAGAAGGACGCGGAGATCGAGGGCTTGCGTCATCGCCTCGAACGGCTCGAAGCGCTGCTCGGCAGCGGGAGCGAGCAGGCGTCAGTTCGGTAGGTGCTCTAGTGAGCCGCGGCTGATGCGAGCGTTCATTTCAGCGGCTCTTTTTCTTTCTTTGCTTGACCTTGGCTGGCTCGGCGCGTGTCGAGCCTTTCATATTCATGCCTGCGAGGCCTGGCATGAGGCCGTCCATGCTGCCTGATCGCTTGAGTTCCTTCACGGCGTCGACGCGCGACCTTGCCGTCATGCCCGCCATTTGCTTGGTGAGTTTTGAGATCGCGTCGAACTGCTTGACGAGTTGCGAGACGTCGTTGATATCGGTGCCACTGCCTTTGGCGACGCGGCGTCGATGCGAAGGCTTCATGACGCGTGGGGTCTTGCGTTCTTCGGGGGTCATCGATTGAATCATGGCCTCGGTGCGATCGAGGATGCCCTCGTCGAGGTTTGCGTCCTTGAGCATCGACCCGACCCCTGGGAGCATGCCGAGCAACTGCTTCATGGGCCCCATGCGACGAAGGGTCTTGAGCTGCTTGAGAAAGTCATCCATCGTCATTTCGCCCTTGGCCATCTTGGCCTGAAGAGCTTCGGCCTCTTCTTCAGAGACTTCCTGCTGAGCCTTTTCGACAAGGCTAACGACGTCGCCCATGCCGAGGATGCGTCCGGCCATGCGCTGCGGGTGAAACTCTTCGAGAGCGTCGAGTTTTTCGCCAATTCCGACGAAACGGACGGGCGCGCCGGTGACTTCGCGAACGGACAAGGCCGCTCCACCGCGGGTGTCGGAGTCGAACTTGGTGAGGATGATGCCATCGACTTCGAGTTTCTGGTGGAAGGTGCGGGCGCTGTTGACAGCATCCTGTCCGGTCATGGCGTCGACGACGAGAAAGATGTGATGCGGATTGAGCGCGTGCTGCACCGCGTGCAGTTCGCCCATGAGTTCCTCGTTGATGTGCAATCGCCCGGCGGTGTCGAGGATGAGCACATCCACGCCCTTTGCCCGTGCTGCTTTGAGCGCGCTCTGGCAGACGCTGACGGCGACACCAACAGCCTTGCCATATTCGGAGCACTTTTCTGGTTCGCCATAGAAGTGCACCTGTGCGCCACCCGCCATATCGCCAGCCTGCGCAGCGACCGTTGCGAGCTGTTCGACAGCTGCGGGCCTCTGAAGGTCGGCAGCGGCGAGCATCACACTGCGCCCGCGCTTCTTGAGATATGCTGCCAGTTTGCCGCAGGTGGTGGTTTTTCCGGAGCCTTGCAGGCCGCACATCATGATGACGGTGGGTCCGGGGCTGACACTCATGATGCCGCCGCCCGGAGTTGCTCCGATTGAGCTTTCGTCGCCCGGTTCTCCGCCGAGGAGTTCGACGAGGCGATCATGGACGATGCCGATCATTTCCTGACCGGGCTTGAGGCTTTTCGTAACTTGGCGACCCGCGGCATCCTCGACGACACGCTCGCAGAAGCGGTCGACGATCTGGTGGTGCACATCGGCCTCGAGCAGAGCGGTGCGTACGTCGCCCATGGCTTCACGGACGTTGGCTTCCGTGATTGTGCCTTGCCCGGAGAGTTTTCGAAAGACTTTTCCGAACCCGTCGCTCAATCGTTCAAACATGTGTTCCCTCGCCAGCACGTTGGTGCGGCCAAGGCTTGACCGGCTCAAGTATAGCGCGACGGCGGCGATGGTTGATGAGTGAGGGAGGGGTTGACATTTCGAGCCATAAACCGCGCCAACAATGCGACAACCCTTGGGATCCATTCATGCATGCTGCGTCACACCTTCACACCGGACATTCAGTGACAGAGCGCATCCCCGTCACTGTTCACGCTTCGAGCATGCAGGCAAGCATCGCGGTTGCGTGCGATATCGCGGACCTCATCACTGCGCGCGCCGCTGCAAACCGACATGCGGTGCTTGGTCTGGCGACCGGTTCCACGCCACAGGCGGTGTACAACGAACTGGTTCGACTGCACAAGGACGAAGGGCTTTCGTTTCGCAACGTTGTTACCTTCAATCTTGATGAATATTGGCCGATGAACCCGAGTGAACTGCAGAGTTATCGCCGATTCATGCATGAATATCTGTTTGACCATGTGGACATTGATCCGGCCAACATTCACATTCCGGATGGTTCGCTCGATCGTGGGGCGATTGGTGATTTCTGCCGCGAGTATGAGCGTGCGATCGAAGCGGCCGGGGGAATCGACCTTCAGTTGCTCGGGATCGGGCGTACAGGGCATGTGGGGTTCAATGAGCCGGGCTCTTCGCGCGAGAGCCGCACACGTCTGATTACGCTTGATCGAGTGACACGAGGCGACGCGGCCAGCGATTTTTTCGGCGAGCGCAACGTGCCAACAAAAGCCATCACCATGGGCATCGGCACGATCCTTAGTGCCCGTCGGTTGCTCTTGATGGCATTCGGGGAACACAAGGCTCCGGTGGTTCGCAGCGCCGTCGAAGGGCCGATCACGCACACGATTCCTGCCACGTATCTTCAGGAACACCGCGACGCGTGCTTCATGCTCGACCCGGCAGCAGCTGCGGAACTTACTCGTTTCAAATCGCCTTGGCTGCTCGGACCGATCGCTGAAATGGGCCTGACGTGGGACGCACCAACCACGAAGCGCGCGGTTATATGGCTCGCGCTTGAGTTGGGCAAACCCATCACGAAACTCACCGAGCAGGACTACAACGAGCATGGGCTTGCGGAACTCCTGAGCGAGCGAGGCTCGGCGTATGACATCAACATTCAAGTTTTCAAGACGATTCAGCGCACGATCACAGGATGGCCAGGCGGCAAGCCCGGCCGCCCGCGCTTCATAGCAGGCAAGGGCGTGGATGATGCGAACGGGCCTGATATTCATCCGAAGCGCGCGCTGATTTTCAGCCCGCACCCAGATGACGATGTGATCTCGATGGGTGGCACGTTTATCCGTCTGTGCGACCAAGGCCACGACGTTCACGTGGCGTACCAGACCTCGGGCAACATCGCGGTGTTTGATGAAGAGGCCGAGAAGCACATCGACTTTGTCCGCGAACTGTGCGATCAACTCAACTTCGGAGAAGACAAGGCACGTAATCTTGCCAGTGATATCAAGTTCTTTATTCGCGACAAGAAGCCGGGCGACATTGACAGCCCGCAGCTGCAGACCGTCAAAGGGTTGATTCGCCGTGCCGAGGCGCGGGCAGGCGCACGTTTTAGTGGTGTGCCCGAGGCCAATATTCACTTTCTCGATTTGCCGTTTTACGAGACCGGTCGCGTGCGCAAGAACCCTATCTCGTCGCGCGATGTGGATATCACCATCGAGGTTCTGCGGCGCATCAAGCCGCATCTGGTGTATGTTGCTGGCGATCTCTCTGACCCGCATGGCACACACCGTGTTTGTCTGGCTGCCGTGACGTCGGCGCTGCATCACCTGGCAGGCGAGTCTTGGATGAAGGGCTGCGAAGTCTGGCTTTATCGCGGCGCGTGGCAGGAATGGGAGCCTCACGAGATCGACATGGCGGTGCCTTTGAGCCCGAGTGAAGTCGAACGCAAGCGGCTGGCGATTTTCAAGCATCAATCGCAGAAGGACCGTGCGCCATTCCCGGGCGGATCGGATGCTCGCGAGTTCTGGAAGCGTGCCGAAGATCGCAATCGGAATACGGCCATGCTCTACGACAAACTAGGACTGCCTGAGTATCAGGCCATCGAGGGTTTTGTGCTGTGGCAACCCAGCGAAGCCGATGGCTCGCTCAGACAGGAGGCTCGCTCATGATCGGTCGTATCGGCGTGTGCTCGTGGTCGCTTCAGCTCGCTTCTCCTGCTGAACTTGCTGACGCACTCAGGGGTATTGGCGCGACGGGTGTGCAACTCGCTCTCGATCCGATTCGTTCTGGTGAGTGGTCTCTTGAGGCAACGCGCGAGGCGCTCAACCGCGCAGGAGTGCGCATTCTCTCGGGCATGTGGGCGCCGATCGGCGAAGACTACACCAGTCTCGAATCCATCCGTGAGTCGGGGGGCATCCGCCCGGACCGCCATTGGCACACAAACCTTTCTAATGCAGCCGCGCTTGCTGACATTGCCGCCACACTCGGAATCAGTCTTGTCACGCTACACGCCGGATTTCTGCCGGAAAGGGATGGCCCGGAACGCCGCACGCTCGTCGGTCGGCTCCAGAAAGTCACCGACACATTTGCTGGCCGCAATATTCGCACTGCCTTTGAAACTGGGCAGGAAACCGCTCTGACACAGGAAGGCGTGCTCCGTGATCTGGCTCGCCCGGGAGTTGGCATCAACTTCGACCCTGCGAACATGATTCTCTATGGCACGGGCGAGCCGCTTGCTGCGTTGCGCCATCTTGCGCCGCACGTCGTGCAAGCCCACATCAAGGATGCATTGCCGACCCATACGCCCGGAACATGGGGCACGGAGACGCGGGCCGGAGATGGCGCGGTCGATTGGCCGACATTCCTTGCGATTGTCGAGTCATTTCCGCAGACGATCAACCTGATCGTCGAGCGTGAGGGCGGGACAACTCGCGCTGCCGACATCAGGCACGCCCTCGCACTCATCGCACAACACATACCTTCATCACGCCAATAGTTATCCATGCACGAAACAGACTCCATTCCGCTCGGCGTCGCCGTCATCGGCCTTGGATTCATGGGTCAGACCCATGTCGCTGCCTATCACCGTGCTGCGCGCGACGGATTGCCCGTTGCGCTGGTTGCTGTGAGCGACCAGAACCCGGAGCGGCTCACCGGCCTCTCCACCACAGCCGGCAACATGAACACGACAGATTCAGAACTGCTTTTCGACCCGAGCAGCGTCGCTACATATACAAGTCCACGCGATCTGCTTGCTGATGAGCGTGTCGACCTTGTCAGTATCGCGACGCACACGGACACACACGTCGATCTGGCGATTGCAGCTCTGCGAGCGGGCAAGCATGTCATCGTCGAAAAGCCTGTCGCCATTTCGGTCGAAGCGATGGAGCGGCTGATGGGTGTCGCGCGCGAATCGAAGACGCTGTGCCTCCCGGCCATGTGCAAGCGTTTCTGGCCTGGATGGACTCTGATGCTTGATGCTGTTCGCGACGGTCGTTATGGAAGCGTCATCAGCGCTCGTTTCGAGCGCCTTGGCTCTCCGCCGTCGTGGGCACACGATTTCTATCTCGACCCGTCGCGCAGTGGCGGCGTGCTCTTCGATCTTCATGTCCACGACGCCGATTTCATCCTCGCGCTGCTTGGCCCGCCAGAGTCCCTCAGGTCATTTGGCACGCCTTCGCACATCACCACAGCGTATCAATACCCCGGAATCCCGGGCCACATCATCGCGGAGGGAGGCTGGGTGAATGCGCCGAGTTTTCCTTTTCGGATCCGATTCATAGTCGAGTTTGAACGAGCGGTTGCAGACTTTGACTTTGCCCGCGAGCCGACGCTGCTGATTCACTCAGCCGACGGCTCGCACGCCCCCCCCCTCCCGAGACTGACGGCGTACGAGGCCGAGGTGCAGCATGCGATCGAACTTGCCCTTGGGCGTGCCACGACGCCGCGGGTCTCGCTCGACGATGCTCTGCTGGTCACACGCCTGCTTTTTGCCGAGGAGCAAAGCCTGATGACGGGCAAAGTGGTCGAGTTTTAACGCACAGTGCCCGAACGCGTTAGTCCTCCGGCGCTAACACAGTCCCGCATTTGTCCAAGTTTCCTCTGCATTGTTCCTAGAACTCTGTCCGAACACCCAAAATCAAGATTGACCTTGGAGTTTCCCGACCTTTTTGCTACCCTATGTACAGGCCAAAGGGCCTGTCGCACAGGACAGAGAGAGACGAACCATGTTCCACCGAGTTGCCGCTGTCGTTGCAATTGCCTCGTGTTCACACATCGCCCTTTCAGGGCCCGAATGGCCCGAAGTCGGCGATGCGGGCTCACTCCCAGGAACGGCTCAAACCGTGATCGGCGTCGGGCCGCTCTCCAAGATCAGTGGCCAGCTTGAGGGTGTACCCCCGCTCCCCGATCGCGGGCTGATGGCCGACTTTCAGGACATGTACCGCATCCGCATCAACAACCCTGCAGCTTTTTTCGCGTCAACCGATCTCTTCCTGGGTGGCTCGAGTACGTTTGATTCCAACCTCTTTCTCTTCACGCTCGATGGGCGAGGCTTGCTTGCCAACCTCGGTATCGGACTCTCGGCCACCATCACATCGCTCTCCAACGACGGCTCGAATGCCGAACTTGTCGCGCCGGGCGACTATTACCTGGCGATCACGGGTGGGCTGAATGTCCCGGTCGCGGGTCCGGAGCAGATCTTTTCGTTTCTGCTTCCGAACGAGATCTCGGGCCCGGATGGCCCCGGCGGCGCGTTCCCGATTACCGACTGGACCGGACCCGGGCAAGTTGGCTTTTATGAGATCGCGTTACAAGGGGCGGTGTTCATTCCTGCTCCGGCGTCACTTTCGCTGCTTGTGCTGGGAGCGTGCACCTGCAAACGCCGCAGATATTGACCGAACTCACACTCTACGATGTGCATCATGCCCATCAACCCGCGTCATCCTGCCTGCGTACGCATGTTCTCGCTCGCGATTGCGTTGTGCACGACGGCTGCTCAAGCTGGACCGGAGTGGCCAGAGATCCCCGATGCTGGCAACCTGCCCGGCACCGCGCAGCCCGTCACCGGCAACGGCGTTGTCACCAAGATCAACGGGCAACTTCAGGGCATTCCGCCACTGCCCGATCGCGGACTCGGGGGCGATTTTCAGGACATGTACCTGATCAACATCGTCGACCCCAACGCATTCCTCGCCTCGACCGATGTACTGCTCGGCGGCTTTTGCGATTTTCCATCCGCACTTTACTTGTTCAACATTGACGGCTTTGGGATTGTGGCGAGCCAGGGACTGAATCCCGGCGACCCGGCTGCAACGATCAACGGACAATCGACGGATGGCTCGGGGTCGATGCTTGTCGCGCCGGGGCTGTACTTGCTCGCTATTTCTGGCCGATCATCATTCCCGCTTGCTGGGCCCGATCTCGATCCAATCTTCGAGTTCGTGATGAGCGGGGAAATCTCAGGCCCCGATGGCCCCGGTGGAAACGCCTTCATCGAAGACTGGTCCGGACCCGGCGAGATTGGACCATACTCGATTGTCCTGCAAGGCGTCGCGTTTCTTCCGCTCCCTTGTCCAGCCGATCTCAATCACGACGGGCAACTTGACTTCTTCGATGTGCTGCTCTTTCTGCAGGCCTTCAGCAATCACGATCCACGTGCCGACTTTGTTCCTGATGGCACCTTCGACTTCTTCGACGTTCTGGCTTTCCTGCAGGCGTTCAGCAACGGATGCCCGTGAGCACACTGTGATAGAGGCCGATTAGCGACCGTTCGCCCGCCGCATCGCCAGAGCTTTTGCCAGGATTTGTTCGTTGCTCACAAGCTGCTCGTCGCTTGCATCACGAAACTCGGCGAGGATGACATTGGCGTTTCTTGCGCAGTCTTCGGCATCGGCGTACTTCTCACGTTGCCAGAGGACCTCGGCCAGCCAGGTCAAAGCAACCCCTCGCTCGCAGTGTACTTCGGCAACCCCGGCCTGATCGAGCAGCGCGATACCTCCTCGAATCATTTTCTCAGCGGCTTCTAGATCGCCATGCGCGGCCGCGATTCGTCCAAGCTGAAGATCCGACTCTGCGAGTGAGCGCCGCGGATTGCCCCATCGTTCGCGCATCGACCGCGCATCGCGCGTGTATGTCTCGGCTAATGTCAGATTTGTGCCTCGCGTCAGTTCGAGACGCCCGAGCTCGTGCAGTGTTCGCGCCATGTCCAGCGTGCCGGAGTTCTTGAGCGCGTTGATGCGTCTGGTGTCATTGAGAATCGTTTCTGCCTCTGATAGCCGGTCGAGATCGATCAGCACCGACCCAAGTCGAAACTTCACGCGACCCACGGGCAGGCTGTCGGGACCGTACGACGCTTCGACGATTCTCAGGGCTGCCTCCAGTTTCCCCTTTGCCTCGAGCAGCCTGCCCATCAATTGAAGGCACGTTCCCAATCCCAACATCGAGTTTGCAACATCCGGGCTTTCGGGGCCGAGCAACTTTCGGCGAGCTTCGACCGTTCGCTCCCACATTTCGACCGCTTGCTGAGGCCTCCCAAGGTCCTGCAACACTTGCGCCAAGTGGTGCGTGGTGCGCACAACGTCTTCGTTTTCCGGCCCATAAAGTTCCATGCGGATTTTCAGTGCGCTCCTGTAAACCTCAGCCGCCTCATCGAACCGTTCCATCCGCCACAACACGCGCCCGAGGTTGTGTTGGGACTCGGCTATGGCCGCCTCGGATGTCGGACGCAGCGTCTTGCGCAGTTCCACCGCCTGACGCAACTGAGTTTCAGCGTCGGCGAATTTCTCCATGTCCAGGTACGCAAGACCCAGGCTGTTGCGGAGTGAGGCCGCGATGTCGGGGCGATCCTTGAGCCAGCGACCGAGCGCTTCATTGGTGCCCTCTAGAAACTCCTCAAGGTCGGACACCTGCACGTTGGAGGTTTCCTGATCGACGCGCGCCAGTGCTTGACCGATCGCCGAGACGGTCTGCTCTAGCCCGCGATTCTCTCGTTCGAGCCGAAACGCCAGCACGCTCGTCACCGCGAGAAACCCCACGATCACGAGCAAGAAAACGCCAGCAATCGCAGCCGGAACGCGATGCCTCCAGAGACCCTTTCGTGCCACATACCAGAAGTCATGGCTTCGCGCCGCGATGGCTCTATGGCCAAGCCATCGCACAAGATCATCGCGAAGATCGTCGGCCGACTGATACCGCTCACGAGGCGACTTGGCCAGTGCGGTCATTACGATCGTGTTCAAGTCGGCGTCAATCTCATCCGAAACCTTCGACGCCGCCAGTGGCAACTCTGTCGAAATCCTGGCCACAATCGACGACAATGACCCAACGGTCTTGATCGGCCTCTCACCCGTCAGGGCTTCATAGAGCATCACGCCGATCGCATACACGTCAATGCGAATATCGACAAGATCCGGGTCGCCCGAGACCTGCTCCGGGGCTGCATACGCAAGAGTTCCGACGAACTCGCCGGTGCGGGTCATGCCGACGAGTTCGTCGTCGTCATCATTGAGTGCCTTGGCGATTCCGAAGTCCAATACATGCGGTTGGCCTTTGGCATCGACAAGCACATTTCCGGGCTTGAGATCTCGATGGATGACGCCACGCTGGTGCGCATAGCGGATCGCGTCGCACATGGTCGCGAACAGCGTCACGATGTCACGCGTTCGTCCTTCTTCGCGCATGCGCTTTGACCATCGATCGATGGTCTCACCTTCGACAAACTCCATGACGATGAAGTTGAGCCCTGTAGCTGTGCGCCCACTTTCATGAAGCGTCACAATCCCCGGGTGCTGAAGCCGGGCTGCGAGCTTCACTTCGCGCTCGAAGCGATGCCGCTGCCCTTCGGTCGCGAATGAGCCTTGAAGCAGCGTCTTGACCGCCACGACGCGATCGGCAGAGCGCTGCCTGGCGCGATGGACCACCCCCTGCCCCCCGCGATGAATCTCGCCGAGCAGTTCATATCCGGGAATCTCGTCAAACTCGCGCACCGCCTGTCCGCCCTGAGTCATTGCCAGTTCGGAGAGCAACGCGTTGTCATCTCTGATCTGTGCGAGTCTGGCCTTGAGTTCCGGCGATGATTCCACGCGAGCCAATAGCGCGGGATCTTCCGACAGACCCATTGCCAGTTGCTCAAGGTCGTGCTGCGAGACCGATTGAGGCTCAACCCCTTCCATCACTCTTCACCGTCATACTCGGCTTCGAGCCGCGACACGATCTCGCGCAGACTTTGCGCGACCCGGCTCTTGGCGCGATACACGTCCTCGATGCTCATCCCCAGATCCTCGGCCACGACCTGTGGCGGACAGCCACCCTGCACCAGCAACTCGAACGCGCGAATCGTCTTTTCGTTCGTTTTCGTTGTTGTACGCAACTGTTCGAACGCGGTTCGCAGGATTACCTGCCGCCTCTCGTCCGACCAGATTTGCGTGAGCGTGTGTTCATCGCTCAGATCGACCGCCGCTGTGACACCTTGCTGCTCATGACGCGCCGCCCGCGCGCGATAGACTGCCGCAACGCGCGTTCGCGCGATCGAGAGCAGCCACGATCGAAGCCGCCCGCGCGATCGGTCGTACTTGCCCGCTCGATACTCCTGCACGAATCGGATCAGCGTCTCCTGCGACACATCCGCGGCGTCGTTCTCCTCGAGGCCCAGTCGCCTCGCGAAGCCCACGAGTATCGGACCATACCGCCGCGCAAAATCCGACCAGACCCGATCGTTCCCCGAGTCGCACAACCCAGCAAGCATGGCAGTCGATGTTCGCGTGTAGTCCATGGCAAGAGTCCGAAAACAGGTCAAGAGAGCCTCTCGACAACGAGTGTATCGAAGATCAGTGACCTCCGGTGCGTCGTTTTGCTCAAACCTGCCCCTAGTTCTCCAAAAACACCCCTCGTTCGGACGATATCTCACCGGGCGCTTCCAACCCGAGGGGTACACCATGTCCGCACATCTGATCCTGCTTGTCGACGACGAACCCTTCATCACCAGCATCATGAAGCGGAAACTCGTCGATCGGGGGCACGATGTCATTGTTGCCTCCGATGGCGAGGAGGCCCTTCAGCTCGCTCGCACCGAACAGCCACACGCCATCGTGACCGACCTCCAGATGCCGCACATCAGCGGCCTGGAACTCGCAGTCGCCCTTCGGCGCCTGCCAGAAACCGCGTCAACACCCATCATCCTGCTCACAGGGCGTGGCCATTACGTCAACGCAGAAATCATCCCGCGTACGAACATTTGCCAAATCATCAGCAAACCCTTCAGCGCCCGCGAGATCGTTCGCGCTGTCGAGACGCTGCTGGAAGTCAACAAGGAGGCCGCGTAATGGAAGCCCGGCTCAACCAGGCCTTCGCAGTTGTCTGCGACTGGTCCGACGCATACCGCATTCCATGCTGGCGCATCGACCATGTCCACCGCATCGCCTGGGCACCCGACGACCCGACGCTTGCTGCATTCGCATCCGATCCCGTATTGCTTGATGCCTTGGCCGCTGCGGCCGCGACCTTCGAAGCGGATTTCAGTCCATATGTCCTGCGTGAGCTCGCGCCTGGAGCGACGTTCATCTTCTTTCGCGAGCGCGACCGGCGCCATTCCTTTGGCTGGGTTGTCTCGATGGCACCAACAAGCGAGGCAATTCCTGCCCTCGCCGCGTTGTGCTCGACGAACGCGATCGACAACGAAGCGCTCCGGGCCTCGCTACACAAGGGCATCATCATCGACCGTGAGCACGCCGAGGCGCGCGCCGACGCCCTGACCCGTGTCCACGCCGCCGCCATGGCTGCCATCGAGTACACCAAGACCATTGACCAATTCACCGTTCAACTCACGCAGGCGTACGAGTCTTCGTGCATGAGTTTGCGCATCAGCCGCATGATGACCCGCATCAACGAGCCTGAAGACTTCATTCGCGATCTCGTCACGGAACTGCACGAAACGTCAGAGTTTGGATGGGTCGCATTTGTCCGCCACGCCGACCAGCATTTCGACGATGCCAACGTCCCTCACTTCTGTACCGCTTTCGACACCACGCGCTTTGACAACGCCCAGATTCGCTCGGCCGGCGGCACCATACTGGCCGCAAAGGGCAGCGATACGAAGACAACCATCGTCGAAGCATCAACTATCACGTCCGAGGCTTTGGGCCCCGAACTCATCATCCAGCCGCTTCGCATCGAGCCTCGCACGATTGGACTGCTGATCCTTGGGGCTCGCAATGGTAAGGACTGGGCGGTCAATTCGTATGACACTCTTCTGGTAGAAACGACAGCAGCCTCTCTCACCGCATATCTCGAAACCGTCCGCCTGCACATGCATCAGCAGAAGAGTTTCCTCGGCACACTGCGCGCGCTGACCGCTGCCCTCGATGCCAAGGACCACTACACCCGTGGCCACTCCGAGCGTGTTGCCTTCATCGCTCGCCAACTCGCAGCCGCGGTCAATCTCTTGCCGGATCATTGCCGAACGATTCACATCGCGGGCCTTGTGCACGACATCGGCAAGATCGGTGTCCCTGAGTCGGTGCTCACCGCGGCAGGAAAACCAACGACAGAAGAGTTTGCCCGCATCCGTCTGCACCCGGTCCTCGGGCACGACATGCTGCGCGAGATTCCAATGCTTCGCGACACACTTCCGGGCATTCTTCACCACCACGAACGCTGGGATGGCAAGGGCTATCCATCGGGCCTCAAGGGAAATGCAATCCCGCGCATGGCACGTATCCTGGCACTTGCTGACGCATTCGATGCCATGAGTTCTAACCGCACCTACGACGCGGCGCGAGGCCGGGAAGAAGTTCTTGCCGAGATCCGCAATTGTCGCGGAACACACTTCGATCCGGAACTCACCGACGCATTCCTGACTCTCGATTTCTCGGCCTACGACGCCATGCTCGCACGCGATCAAGCCGACACGCAGACTCAACCCACTAGTGAGCCACGCACACGCGATCGTGCTGCCTGAACAGCCTCCATCAACCCATCACGGGGCCGCTTCCACACGGTATGAACCGGGGATGCGTCTCCACCCGCGCACGCCTCCAGTGGCGTTGGGCAATGGCTCGATCATGATCGACCGGTACTGCGTCACGCTATTGAGTCTGGCACGACTCGTGACCTTGACCCGATCCCACGCATAATCCGTCAGGCTTCCGTCATCCGGATCGCTATAAGACACCGAGATCATGACTCCACGCAGATTCGTCTCGGGCACCCACACGCCTGCACCCATCGAGCGTGGATCTACCTTCCCCTCCACGATGAGCCCGATGACGCGCTCGAGAGCGCTGACAGCACCAGCGTCGGCCCGCGCCACGTCCGCCGCGATGCTCTGACGCTCCAGTTGCGCACGGGCCGCAAGTGCCGAGCCTACTCCGATCGTCACGACCATCATCGACACGCCAAGAACAAGCAGATAGACACTTCCGCGCCGCGACCCAGGCAGCAATCGACGAGCACCGCGGTGGCAAGATCGCATCATCACGGCATGCTCCTCGTTGCAGCCTCCGCCTCCACCCGAATCGCATCGAGCGCAAACACTAACTTCTTCCCGCGCAGCACCTCGACACGAATCACCTTGCACGAAGGCACCAGCCCCGAAAGCACGTTCGACCCGTTGGCCACGGTCACTCGCCGCGTCAGCCCCCAACCCCACTCAATCGTTTTCCCCTCTCGCGTGACCGGAGGCGTGCTGCTCCAACCGTGGTAGTTGTCGATCGTTGTGTACGCTGCCCGACTCGTGTTACCGCTGGGCGAAAAGGGCCCAAACGCCACGCCCGCGCTGCCATATCCCACCTGCATAATCTCAGCCATCAGATCCTGCGCCAGAAGCACGGCACGCTCCTGATCCTCGGCCATTTGCCGCACCGTTACAGTCGCCCCCACTGTGTTCAGCGACGCCCCAAGCAGCACCGACACCACCGCCAGCGCAATCGTCGTCTCCGCCAGCGACATGCCACGCGCCCAAAGCTTCACTCCACACCTCCAACCCGAACCTCGATCCAGTCAAACTCGACGCGAAAGTCCGTCCCGGTCACGGTGAGCGACCCATTCGCCAGAAGCCCGAGCTTTGCTGAGTAACTCGGCTGCCCCACCAGCACGCCATCGATGATGAGCCCCACACGTTTGGCACTTGGCAACAGCACCATACTGACTTCATGCACACCCCCGCCAACCGTCTGCGAAATCAGTGTCGATGTAGAAAGTAACCCGATCTGGTTGATTTGCACTCGGGTCTGGCTTGAGCTCATACGCCGAACGATCAGTTCCAACTCAACATGACCCAGAGCAGTACAGTCCCCCACCAGTTTCAAACTTGCGCTTTTGTCGTCTCGCGTAATCTGCACGCGCGTCGACACCATCGTCGGCTCGGTAAACTTCCAACGGCTCCGCAGGCTCAGCGTCCCCGAGCACGCCCACACACCTCCGCTTATATTGCCGCTCCCAATACTCCCGCTTGTCACTTGCCAGTCGGTGCCACTCTCCCGGTCCCAGTCGACATTCTGAGGCTGGGAGTCAAAGTCCGTCCGCACCCATCCACTCAGCACCGGAGGCTCGGCATGAATCGGCACTTCCCGCGACACCGGCTCGTGCCCGTTCAGCTTCACCTCGACCCGCGCCCCCTTGACCACCGGATGAGTCGTGCTCGTCAGAGCTGCATGCGCAGATTGTCCTGTAGTCAATTCCACCGCGAGCGAATCGACCCCACCGGCAAATTCGCTCACTGTCCCGTTCTGCGAGCGAATGATCTGCCCGCCCGAGAGTCCGACCCAGCCGTACACGATCTCCTCGGGTTGTCCGTTCCCGGTTCGATCTGGCACAAGCAGACGAATCGCTGTCGTTCCCGAGACGCTCACACGCATTGCCTCAGAGATATCTAGCAGCATTCGATCCATCTGCTGCGTCGCTCGCGACGCACGCTCAGATGATTCCTTCGGCAGCGCCCCGGCTGCAATCATCACCGCCGACGACAGCGCAGACAGAATAATCGCCGTGATTGCCAGCGAAGCGACCATCTCGATCAGCGTCATGCCTCGCCGACTCTTCATCACACGCCTTCCTCATCAGGCACACGCTCCACGTGCCCGCTAGTTCACCAGAATTCCATTCGACGTATTGATATTGATGGTCCTCTTGGCTGTCCCTGATTGCAACACTATTGTTCCCGCAGTCTGCACCACTCCGTAGTGATCGATCACAACCTGTGACGAGCCGCCAAAGTTTGCGCTGACGACCTTGACGCGATAAGGCTTGGCTGACAGTGTGACCGCTTCAACCGTAATTCCATTGAGCACCAGTTGCACCCGATTGTTCTGGGCATCGGCCTGGAACAAGACCTGCTTGGACGACCCGCGTGACAGTGTTCGGCCGTGATCGATCATCTTCGCCACACGCTTGGCCGCCTGATCGGCAGCGCTGCGCTCGTGCGCAGCACTAAACCGTGGCAATGCAACAGCACCCAATACCGCAACAATCGAGAGCGTCACCACCAGCTCCAGCAATGAAAAACCACGACCCGAATGTCTCCGGATCGCGGTCAGAAAGGATGCTTGTTCGTTTGGCTCAATAGTCCGCATACGGAGTGCCCGCAGCGTCCTTTTCACTACTGGCCAGGTTCGCCGAGATCTCGCCGGTCGTCTGGTTGTACAGCCATGCCGCTGTACCGCCCGCCGTGCCGACTACCGCGCTCGAACCCTTGTTCGACCCGACCTTGATCTTCGGAATCCCGCGCAGGTAAGGCCCATACAGAAACTCTTCGGTCTTGGTCGCGTTGGCAGTTCCCGCAAGATTCGTGAAGGTCGTCAACTGATTCTCGAAGGCTGCAACCGTCGGAAACACGCCCTGGTGCTCCGTCTCGTACAGCGCAATCGCATTGCGAAGCACTGCAAGATCGGCCACAAGAGCAGAGTCGGCCGCGCCCGACGCGCCACGACTCATGCGCGGAATCGCAATCGCACCGATAATGCCCAGAATCACAACAACAACCACCAGTTCGATCAAACTGAATCCCCGTACTGTTCTCTTCATCGCAGTCTCCATCGAATTCCTCCCTGGAATCGAATCCCCTTAGATCACAGGCCATTCAAATGGCCCGCCACTCACTCCATCGACGACTCATGTCTCCAACTTCACTCTGTCTCGCTCGACTTTTTCAAATTTCCTGCTACAGGGAGCGATAACGTGTACTCACGTCCCCCGATGCGCACTGTCGCCGAACGCGCAGTCACTCCCACAAGCGTCATGCCATCACGCGTTTCGCCGACCGACAGCGTTTTGCCGTCGAGCACCGCGATTCCGCCACTTCCGCGGCTCACCACCGCGGTCAATGCCGGCACACGCGGCGTGCGCGGTTCGTCGCGCGATCCCCCCACCTTGGCCTCCACCGCCACCGGGGCCGCCATTCTCTCTCCCGCCAGTGCCGCCTGAAGTTGTTTCATCGCCTCGGGGTTAAACGCATCAAACGACGGATCGCCCTGCTTCATCGCACCAAGCACTTCCGCCTCGATTGTCGCCTTGACCAGTTGTGTCGCTCTTGCCTCGAGCTTCGACAGGTCGAGATGCTCGCGCACCGTCTCCATAACCGAGGCGGCCGACGCACTCGCAGGACCAGGCAGCAGCACCAGGCGATCAACACCCACCGCTGCCACGCCGAGCACCGCAACACCAACAAAACCCTTTTGACGTCTCGTCATCCCCATGCGTATCACCGGTCAATTCTTCGACCGCACACGCAACCCACTTCTGGGGATTGATCGTTACCAACCGCTATCGGCCCGACACAAACCACACAATCTCAAGTTCGAACCGACCTGCACCATCTTCGCCCCCTCGGCTCAACTGCATCGCACGCACCGCCACCGCACGATCTGCATCCCTTGCCTCATTGAGAAAACGCGCAACGTCCAGATATCTTCCAACTCCGCGCAGGCTGATCGGCACTCGCGCCGGCGAGCCACCTTCCTCAGCCTTTCCCGGATTCATGGCGTCGATCACCAACCCGTGGTCCTCCGCGAGCAGCCCCAGTTCCGTCAACTTATCAGTCAGTTGAGATGCATCGCGCATCATCACTGTCTCGGCCTCGATGTGCCTGTCAACCGTTGCGAGGGCCAACGCAAGCTGCTTCGTCACACGCTCGTATTCCTCGACTTCGCCTGAGAGCGACGCCACCTGATCCTGATACATCGCGTGCTCGGCCCGCGCGCCCAGCCAAGGCCGAACCCCAAGCCCATACACTGCCGCAATCAGCACGGCACACGCCACCACCCCCCCGACATCGGTCATCCACCGCGATTCACGCCCCATCATCGCAGTGCCTCCGATTGTGCTCGATGTCCCGCAAGTTCAAACGTCAACTCGAATCGCGTGCCAAGCATTCCAACGCCTTCCACACGCCGCGTCCCGCCGAGCACAATCGACTCGAACAGCCCGCTCCGCGTGATCTCATCGACAAACGCCGAGACTTTCTCCTGGCTCTCACTCACCCCCACCACCACGATCACAAACCGCGACCGACCCGACTCCAGGCGCATTGACACCGTTTCAAGCCGCGTCGCAGTCCCGCACCAGCTCCCCAGCAGATCGAGCACTCCCGACCAGTCCGGCTGCCTCGCCACGCGCCGCAGCACCTGCACCTGCACCTCACGCTCCGATAGCGATTTCTCCTGTGCCTCGGCCACTACCGCAAGCCGCCCGATCTCTTCTTCCAGCCGCGAAGCCTCAAGTCGCAGTTCATGCGACTGCACCCGTGTTCCCTGCGCCCACGCGATCGCTCCGCCAGCCACCGCCACAGCCGCGCTCATGGCCATGGTCCATCGGTGCCGTCGCAATCGCGTTTCTCGCTCCATCACACGCCGCGGCGCAAGCAGGTTGATCGCCGTCATGTGTTCTCCCCACCCCACTGCGCAAGCCCGCACGCCGTCACGAACATCGGGTCCGCGCCGTGCGTCGCCGCTTGACCAACGACTTCCATCAACTCCCAAGGCTTGCAGATACCGATCGCGCCGAGCCGATCCTCAATCACCCTCATCATCCGCCCAACACCAGCACCACCGCCCGCAACCCAAGTCCGCGCCACATCCGACCCGCCGAATCGGCGCGTCAAGTACACCAGCGTCTTCTCTATCTCGCGTGAGATCTCCAGCCCGAGATTTCCTACCGATCCCTCGACACGCCTCACCCATCGCGCAGTACACGCGTTGACCGGCTTCTCACTCTCAAGCACCAACCGTTCAAATGCCATCAACCGATCACACGCGACATCAGCCAGCAACGCCGACGCAGATTCAAGCCCGCGTCCTTCGAGCGATCGCACAAACACCAGTTCACCACACATCCATGCTGAGAGTTCGGTCGAACCCCACCCGATATCCGCAACCAGCATCAACCCGGTTGCCTGCGCCTTCATGCTGCACGCACGCACGATCGCCCCCTGACGAACGTCCACCGCCACAACATCCAGACCCGCACGCGCCAGAGGCTCGGCCCACGCTTCGCTCACACTGTTCGGACACGACACAACCAGCATCGCGCTCGTCGGTGGCGTCCGCATCGCAGGCGGTATCGCCCACCACGACGCAACATACTCATCACTCTTCCAGCGCGCAAGCCTCGCCACTTCGCCACGCACAAGCCGTTCTACCGGAGCACTCGCCGCCAGCACGGGCAACTCAATCTCGTCGATCCGTGCCTCGGTCATGCACGCTCCAACGACCACCGGATGCCGCTCGAAACCCTTGCGTTCGAGTGCTTCCGCGATCGACTCAGCGTCAGCCCCGATCACGCCCTGCCCATCGCGACGGCGCATCGATGCAAGGCGGATGATCCGCCCATGCCCATCGCGCTGGGCAACCTTTACGCGCCCGCGACCGATGTCCAGCCCGATCTGATGCCCGCGCGACATCACTTCCCCCCGCCCTGCTGCGTCATTGATGTCAGATCGAACAATGGCAGGAACATGCTGATCGCCACAAACCCCACCACCACACCCAGCACCACCAGAATCACCGGCTCGACAATGCTCGACAACGAACGCACCACCACTTCGTTGTCTTCATCCATAAACTCGGCGAGGCTCGACATCACGTTCCCGAGTCGCCCTGACTTCTCCCCATTTCCGATCGATTCCGACACTGATACCGGCACCAGCGCGTCGCCCTCGAATGCACTGCTCAGCGTTTCACCCTGCGACACTCTCTCCGCCGCACCTTCGAGCAACGCGCAGAAGTGCCGACTCTGCACCGATGCTCGTGTCAACTCCAGCGCTTCGAGCAGCGGCACACGCGCCTCAATGAGCACCCCAAGCAACCTGACCATCCGTGCCACCACCAGGCTAATCACAATTTTCCCAATCCCCGGCATGCGCAGCAACACCTTCTCGGCTCGCTCACGACCCTTGTCCGTGCCAATTGCTCGCCACGCCACAAAACCCCCGATACCGATTGCCGGAATGATGCCCATCCAGTACGTCCGCATGAAATCACTCACCGTCATCAGCAACTGCGTCGTCGCGGGCAGCGGCGCATCAAGCGCCTCGAACATCTCGGTGAACCGCGGCAGCACAAACGTCATCATCAGGACAATCACCGACACCGAAACCACAATCAGCAGCAACGGATACACCATTGACCCGATCACCGACGACACCAGTTTCTCCTGCTGTCGCGCAAGCCCTGCGAGACGCTCGAGCATTCCCTCCATCCCGCCGCCTGTCTCACCAGCGTGAATCAGGCTGCACGACACCGTATCGAACAACTCCGGGTGCGCCCCCATCGCCTCGGACAAACTCGCGCCCTCTTCCACCCTCGAACGCACCGCGCTGATGGTCTGCCGCACTTTCTGGTCCTTGACCTGTCGTTCAACTGCAGCAAGCGCATCCACAACCGTCGTACCCGTCGCGATCAACAGCGACATCTGCCTCGTCACCATCGCCAGCGCACGCAGCCTCTTGACCGAAGGCAGCCGCATCTTCCCACGTGCGTGCCCTGCCGAATACTCCTGCACCGAAGACACAAACATCCCCTGCGAACGCAACTTCTCCGTGGCTTCGGATTCGCTCCCGGCTTCAACTGACCCGCGCACAACCTTTCCCGCTCGGTCAAACGCCTCGAACACATACTTCATGCCGCACCTCGCTTCTGATGCGCTGGTCCGGTTTCAACCTCCTCATCCGAGTGCGTCACACGCACAATTTCTTCGAGGCTCGTCTTGCCCTCCACCGCAGCCGCGATTCCCTCATCGCGCAACGACAGCGCCCCAAACTCTCGCAACTTCTCCCGAATCTCGTGTGTCGGCGCAGCCCGATAGATCATGCGCCGAATCGCCGGCGTCACCTCCATCACCTCATACACCCCAAATCGCCCCTTGAACCCCGTGTCGTGGCACTGCGTACAGCCGCCCCCCTTCTTGAACGCACGTCCCTCAAGCTCCGGCCTCCCGAGATCCTCAATCAGCAGCGGCGGCGGATAGTACTTCGTCACGCACGAACCACAGATCGAACGCGCTAGACGCTGCGCCACAGCACCCAGCAGCGCAGCTGAAAGCAGATACGGCTCAACACCCATATCGACCAACCTCGCCACCGCGCCCGGCGCATCATTCGTGTGCAGCGTCGCCAGCACCAAGTGCCCCGTCAATGCCGCCTGCACCGCCACACGCGCCGTTTCTTCGTCTCGAATTTCTCCGACCATGATGACGTCCGGGTCCTGCCGCAGAATGCTCCGCAGCGCGCGCGCAAACGTCATCCCGATTGCATCCTGCACCTGAATCTGGTTCACCAGATCCAGCTGATACTCCACAGGATCCTCGACCGTCACGATGTTGCGCTCCGGGCTGCGCAGCAGATCCAGCGCCGAGTACAGCGTCGTCGTCTTGCCGCTGCCTGTCGGGCCTGTCACCAGAATCAACCCGTGAGGCTGCCGAAGCACACGCCTGAACGCATCCAGCGCATCAGTCCGAAACCCCAGATCTTCCAGCCGAACGTGAAGATTTTCCTTGTCCAGAATGCGAATCACCAACTTTTCCCCCAGGAGTGTCGGCATGCTCGACACACGCAGATCGATCTCGCGCGCTTCAGCAACAATCCGCACGCGCCCTTCCTGCGGCAGCCTCTTCTCCGCAATGTCCATTTTCCCGATCACCTTCACACGCGACACTATCGCCTGATGCATTCCGATCGGAGGTTTCATCAGATCGCGCAGCAGACCATCCACTCGATACCGCACCAGCGTTCCACGCTTGTTCGGCTCGATGTGAATGTCGCTCGCCTTGTCACGCACCGCTGTCAGCAGCGCAATGTTCACGAGATTGACAATCGGGCTGCCCTCGACCAATCGATCTAGATCCGTCGCCGAGTGCTCATCAACGCGCTCACGCTCGACGACTTCAACGTCCGTCTCCGAGAGCGACGTCAGAAACTCGTCAACGTCAATGTCCCCGTGCGCATACTTGCGTATGTAATCCAGCACATCCTGTTCGAGTGCCAATACCGGCCTGATTGTGAGCCCCGTCAACTTCCGCAGGCGGTCAATCGCTGGCAGACTCTGTGGATCGACCATCGCAACCGTCAGCACATCCCGCAACCGAAACATCGGAATGCACCGCAAACGCTCTGCTTCCTCTGCTCCGATCAGTTCAAGCAATACCGGGTCAAGCAGACCATGCCGAAGCCGGCACCCACGCACCCCTTGACTCTGCGCCAGCGCATTGAGCAATACCGTCGGTGAAACCAGCCCCTGCTCAACCAGCAACTCCCCGACACGCCGTCCGGTTGTCCGCTGCTCAGCCAACGCGCGGTCGAGCTGCTCTTCAGTGACCGCGCCCTCGCTGATCAGAATCTCACCAATGCGCTTCGGCCGACCACTCACGCTCAAACCCTCACTTCATCGCGTCACACAAGCCTCCCGCACTGGCGAGATCGGCTCACACACGTCCAAACCAGCATCAAAGAAAACTCCTCACCGCCATCGACGCGTCGCCATAGAACTCGAAGAGATCCGAAACTTCTGTCAATTCGAAAGTCTCTCGCACCGTGTCGCAGGCTCCGCACAACTTCAGGCTACGCCCGCCACTGCCGACTTCCTCACCAACCTCGACAAGCGCCAACAACCCCGCGCTATCCACATACGGAATTGCAGACGCATCGATCACAAGTCTCCCTAGGCTTGCCTCCATCCCGGCGCGCAGACTCGATGTGAACGCGAGCACATCTTCGCCTGCCAATGGTCCCTCAGGTCTCAGCACCAGCACCGCTCCATGTCGCCTTTGTTCGATCTTCATCGCCAAGCCCTCGCTATGCCGCTGCCGCCGTACGCTGCCCCACCGGCAGTCTCACCGTGAAGGTGCTCCCCTTCTCGAGTTCGGACTCCACCGTGATGTCTCCACCGTGCAGCCTCGCCACTTCGCGCGCCAGCGTCAGACCAAGGCCTGTTCCCTCGATCTCTCCAAGCCGCACGTCTGTCGACCGATAAAAGCGCTCGAAGATCCGCTCGGTCTCCGACGGGTCAATCCCGATCCCCGTATCCGCGACCTTCACGATCAACCAACCAGCCTCCTCCTCCACATCCAGCGTCACCACGCCACCACGAGGCGTGTACTTCGTCGCATTCCCCAACAAATTGTGCAGCAGCACCGACAACTTCTCCCGATCGCCGAACATCACCGGCAACTTCGGTGGCAGCACGAAGCTCAGACTGATCCCCTTCTCCGTTGCCGCTGCCTCGTAATCCGCACGCAGATCCTCGAAGATTGCATCGAGCCTCACATCTCCAGGCCTCAACTGCAATGAGCCCGACTCGATCTCCGTCATCGACAACATGTCTGCCACCACACGCTCAAGCCGCCGCGATTCCTGATTAATTACGTTCAGACATTGCTCACGCCGCTGCGCATCGTCCTCTCCTGCTTCGACCGCTTCCTCCACATACAACCTGATGTTTGTCAGAGGCGTTCTCAGCTCATGCACCGTATGCGCCACCAGATTCTTCCTCGCTTCTTCCGCTGCACGCTGCTGAGTCACATCCTCCACGATCACCACAGCGCCACCATCGGCCGCCTGGCTCCCTTTCACACTCACACGCAGCCACGCTCCTGACTCTTCGCTCCCCCGACGTAACTCAAATACTTCCTTGCGCCTACTCCCGCCCGAGCAAACACGCTCGATCGCCGAAGCCATGCTCTCATCGCGCATCACCACGCGCACGCCCTGCCCCACACTTTCGCTCCTATTGATCCCGAGCAAGACCCCGGCCGCGCCGTTCATCATCTCCAGCAAACCATCGCGCCCGAACACCATCAGCCCGCTCCACATCGCATCCAGCGCGCCTTGCAGCCCTTCAGCTGAACTCCTCTCTTCGCCCTCGACCCGCGCGAGTGCCTCAGCCACCTCAATCACCTCTATGCGATCGCGCTCGGCAAGCAATGCGTTGTACGCCGCGCCAATCGACCCCAGTGAATCTGCCACCGACAAGCATGCAACTTCACGAACCCCGGCCGCATACGCCCGCAGCGACGAACTCACCGCATCAATCGCACGTCCTTGCCGCATGACCCGCGTACCGCACACGCCGACTGCGATCACGCCGCCTATGCACACCCCGATCAACTCGATCGCGATCTCGCCGCTCTCACGCCAAACCCAAAGCACACCCGCCGCACCCGCTGCAATCACAGACAAAACGCCGATAACCGTCAGCAGTCTGGCCGCCGACACCGATACCCGCCGCAATCCCCGGCTTGTACTCATCTCTGCCGGTTCCCCTGCCATTCCGTTCTCCGATAGACCGACTCACATCCCTCATCGGACCATCCCCGCCCCGACTGTGGCCGCAGCCACCCGCATGGCACACCATTCGCGTTTCTCCCCGCAAGACCAACCCGGAGCATCACCAATGCGCAACAACCGCGCTTTCTTCGCCATTCTCTTCCTCTTTGTATGCACAACCTGCGCTCATCCCGCAACCGTCCGAGAAATCGCACGCATCAAAGGTCAAGGCGAATCAATCCTCCACGGCATCGCACTCGTTGGCGGCCTCTCGGGCACCGGTGACTCCGGCAAAGATCTCGTCCTCGCACGCCCTCTCGCGCAAACTCTCGCAAACCTCGGCAACCAGATCCCAAACTTCGAGGAACTCCGAAACTCCAAATCCATGGCACTAGTTATGGTCACCTGCGTCATCCCCGATACCGGGGCAGAAGTCGATGACACCTTCGACATCCAACTCTCCGTCATCAACTCCGCATCCAGCCTTCGAGGCGGCGAACTCTGGGTCGCACCACTCACCGCCGCAGTCCCCGGCGGCGAGGTCTACGCCTTCGCACAAGGCACAATCATCATCGAGGACTCCGCGACCCCCACTGTCGCACGCGTCCGTGGCGGCGCACGCATTGTCCGCCCCATCCGCACCACTCCCGCCGTCACCCACGCTTTCGACCTCATCATCCACAAGCACTTCTCGGGCTGGACCGCCGCTTCCCAGGTCGCTAGCCAGATCAATCAGCAATACCTCCTGACCTCCAAGAAGCTCTCCGAGCCTGTCGCTGTTGTTCTCAATGAACGCGCCATCCGCATCAACATCCCCGAAAACGAACGCGCAAATCCTGCCGCTTTCGTCGGCGATGTCCTCAGCGCAGAGATTAACACCACCATGCTCGGACTCCCCGCGATGGTCGTCGTCAACTCACGCTCGGGCGGCATCGTGGTCACCGGCGATGTCGAGATCAGCCCCGCCATTATCACCCATGGCGGCCTCACCATCACTACTACAACACCGCCTCCCGTCCCGACGCCCGATGCCCCGCTCATCGAACGACGCCAGTGGGCTCCGATAACCACCGAAACCTCTCAAACCCGCCAGGCACGCCTCCAGGATCTTCTTCGAGCGTTCGAACAACTCGACGTCCCCTCGCGTGATCAGATCGAGATCCTTCAAATGCTCCACCGCGCCGGAAAACTCCACGCTCGCCTCGTCATCGAGTGAGTCACCAGCACCTCGCGGGCCCTCGTCCCACTCCGATCACCATTCGACCTGCAATCAGGAATCCACGCGATGCTCATCTCCCCCACCAACTCCCTTCCCAACGCGCTCGAGACTTCCCTCTCATCGCCTGCTCGCGACAACCAGCGCACCTTCGCAAGCATCCTCAACACCGCCAACCGCGGCGTCCCACAATCGCCGAGCCAGACGCCGCCACCCGCCACAACGCCCGCCGACGCCCACAGCGCCGCCGTTCAACTCGTCTCCATCACCTTCGTCGAGCCAATCCTCAAGGAAGCGCGCGAATCCCGTTCCACCGAGCCACCCTTTGGCCAAACCCCCGCCGAGCGACAATTCGGCTCTCTTCTCGACGCTCATACCGCCCAGCGCATCGTCTCCAACTGGAACCTCCCTCTCGTTGATCGCATCGCCGCCGACATCAGTGCCCGCTCAGCCACCTGATCGCCGCAGCACCCGACAGCATCAATCCTCTGGCACGCCATGTGCGTCTCTCTTCACAAACGAGAACGCACACCATGCCTGAAACTCATTCCGAAACCACCGTAACCATCGCTCGAATCCTCGTCGATCTCATCGCCGAGCACGAGACCCTTCTCCAGGCCGCCCGCGCTCATCGCGCAGCACTCGCCCGCGCCGATCGCGCAGCAATTGCCGATGCCATCCGCGCACAGGCCGACTCTATCGAACGCATCCGCGATCTCGATACGCTCCGCCGCAACACCTTCGGCCAAACCATCTCCGTTCTCGATCTCGCTGCCACGCTCCCCGATGCCCCGCGCCGCCGCGTGCTCGAACTCGCCGCACGCCTCCGCGAAATCATCCAGAGCGTCCGCGATGAACAGAGCATCGTGGCCATCGCAAGCCAGTCACTCCTCGCGCACATGGAAGGCATGCTCCAGCAGGTCGCCGCACGCCTCAACCACGCCGGTACCTATGGCCGCCTCGGACGCGTCGACGCATGCACAACTGTCGTCTCCGGCATCGATCTCACGAGGTAACACACCATGAGCCTCACCGGCGCCATCCAGATCGCACGCTCCGCGCTGACCACCAGCCAACTCAACCTTCAGGTTGCGTCGCAGAACCTCGCAAACATCGCCAACCCTCACTACTCCCGCCAGACCGCACTCCTCGAAGGTGTCCGCGGCCAGGCTTCCGACCGCTTCATGCCCGGTCGCGGCGTGCAGATCCGCGCCATCCAGCGACAGGTCGATAACGCTCTCCAGGCACGCCTTCGCAACGGCATCGCCGAAGAACAAGCCGCCGCACAACGCCTCAACGTGGCCTCGCAACTCGAATCCGTCCTCAGCGAACTCACCGGCTTCGACCTCTCGACTCAACTCAATGACTTCTTTTCCGCCTGGTCCGACGCTGCCAACCTTATCAACTCCAGCGCAGTCGTCATCGAGCAGGGCGACCGCGTCGCATCCTTCATCCGCTCCATGCGATCCGATCTGTCCGCACTACGCGAGCAGATCGAATCCAACATCGATGCCAACATCGCGCAGGCAGACGCAATCATTTCCGAAATCGCCAGCGTCAACGCCGCCATTGCGGCATCAGGCCCCTCCAACGCCTCCGCAAATCCACTCCGCGACCGCCGCGATGAACTCGTCAATCAACTCTCTTCCATGATGAACGTCTCTGTCGTTGAAGACGCACAAGGAAACTACGACGTTTTCGTCGGATCCACACCCGTCGTCCTCGGCGGGCTCTCCAGAGGACTCGAAATCGAAAGAGTGCCCGACGGCGATCAACTCTCTGTGCGTGTTCGCGTTCGCGACGATCAATCACCCATCGCAATCACCTCCGGCTCCATCGGCGGCCTCCTCGAAACACGCAACTCCGTCATCGATACCACAATTGCTCGCCTCGACACCCTCTCTTCGCAACTCATCTTCGAAGTCAACAAGCTCCACAGCACCGGCGCTTCCGACCCCGGCATGCGGTCTATCACCGCCGCGTTTCAGGTTCTGCCTTCCGATCTTGCAACACCATTCAACAGCCCCAGCAACACCACCTTCGCCGACAACCCCTTCGCACCCAAGAACGGCGGCTTCTTCGTCGAAGTCAAGAACTCCACCACCGGCGCAACCCAGCGCCTCCGCATCAACGTCGATCTCGACGGCCTCAACGCCGCTGGAATGCCCGGCACCGAAGACGACGCAACCCCCGCAAGCATCGCAACCTCGCTCAATAACATCAACGGCCTCTCCGCCTCCTTCGGGCCCGACGGCAAACTCAGGATCGCCGCCGCACCAGGTCTCGAATTCCGCTTTGCCGACGATTCTTCCGGCGTTCTTGCCTCCCTCGGCGTAAACGCTTACTTCACCGGTTCCGACGCACGCTCCATCTCCGTCAATCCCGATCTCGTTGCCAACCCATCTCGCCTCACTCTCGGCAGCATCGAGAACAACGTCTTCGTTCAGAACGGCACCGCCCTCGCAATCGTCGATCTCCAGAACTCCAAACTCGGCGCCCTCAACGGCTTCTCACTCCAGGGACATTGGGCACAGTCCGTCCAGAATGTCGCCGTCGAGTCTTCGTCCGCCGAAACCCTCGCTTACGCAAAGTCCGTCGTTCGCCAGAGCCTCGAGGCACAACGTGCAAGCGTCTCGGGCGTCAGCGCCGACGAAGAGTCCATCAATCTCATCAACTCACAGCAGCAGTACGAAGCCGCCGCTCGAGTCATCTCGCTCGCCGATGAAATGCTCCGCACACTCATGTCACTCGTCTGATCGAGGCACACTATGACCAGTTTTCCCGTTGGATTCAACCGCGCACCGACCCTCATGACGTCTCAGTCATCCCTCGCGCGCCTCAACTCGACCAACCTCGCCCTCTACCGCCTGAGCGACCAACTCTCCTCAGGCTTAGCAATCTCACGCCCCGGCGATGACCCCGTCAAGGCGACCTCCATCTCTCTTCTCGATTCTCGCATCGAACTCTCCACACGCCGCATCTCAAATCTCTCATACGCCACCGACTCCCTCGACACCCTCGACCTCGCGCTCGGTGAAGCCACCGACCTCCTCAACGAAGCCAAATCCCTCGGCCTGGAACAGATTAACACCGGTTCCTCACCAACAGAACGCGCCAATCAGGCAATCGTCATCCAATCACTCATCGACTCTCTCTACCGCGTCTCCAACCGCCAATCTATCGTCGGGCATGTCTTCGGAGGCTCGCGCCCCGGCAACGCCCCAGTCGAAGCCGCCGGAGCAGCATTCCGCTTCACCGGCCAACGCGGCGGACTCCACACCGACCTCGGCCCGCTCCGCTCAATCCCCATCACTCTCGGCGCCAACAACATCATCGGCTCAACCTCCGCACGCGTCGCGGGCGATGTCGAACTCGACCCCGCGCTCGACCGCGACACTCGCATCGTCGATCTTCGCGGTGCACGAGGCCTCGGCGTCCAACTCGGAACCTTCCTCGCAACCTTCGAAAACCTCGAACCCATCCAGATCGATATCGCCGACGCAGACACCGTCGGAAACGTCATCGACCGCATCACCGCATCCATTCGCCAGTACGAATCGGTAAACAACATCACCATCCTCGGGCCCGACGGCGTCTACCTCGATGGCACCAGCATCGCCATTGATATCCAGGAAGGCGAACTCACATTCTCTGACCCCCTCGGCGGCGTCACCGGACAGGATCTTGGCCTCGCGACCGCACCCAACACTCCATTCGACCCAGGCCGATCACACTCCACAAGCCTCAGCCCGCGCCTCGCGTGGAACACCCCCGTCAGCGCGCTTCAGGCGCTCGCCGCACCGCTCGGCTCTATCCGCATCAACAACAACGCAGGCACCGCCATCGTCGACCTCTCTAGCGCCAACACCCTCGAAGACATCCGAACCCTCATCGAAGGCACAAACCTCGGCGTTCGTGTCGAAATCAACAACGAAGGTACCGCCATCAACGTCGTCTCCGAAATCTCCGGCGGACGCGCACACGCTCTGTCCATCGCCGAAGTCAACGGCAATACCGCGCAAGCACTCGGCATCCGCTCGCTCCTCCCATCCACGCAACTCTCGCACTTCAACGACGGACGCGGCGTTCAAATCGTCCACGGGCAGATCGACCCAATCTCAGGCCTCTACGACCAGGCACGCAACGTTGACTTCACCATCACTCTCGGCGACGGTTTCGAGATCCCAATCGACCTCCGACCCGACGACATCCTCACTGTCGAGTCCTTCCTCAACGCCGTCAACGCGCAGGCCGACGCTGCCCTCACTCTCGCCGGACGCCCGACGACCCAGTTCCAGGCCTCCCTCAACCCCACCACCAACGGCATCCTCTTCACGCAAGCCCCCGGCCTCGCGGCCAATGCCCTCACCGTCACCGCACGCAACAACTCAACCGCCGCAGACCAACTCGGGCTCCTCAACTCCAACTACGACCCCACCACTGGCTCACTCCTCAGCCAGGACCGCGCCACCGTACGCCCAAACAACGTCTTCACACATCTCATCGATCTTCGCCACGCCCTCGAAACCAACGACCTGTCTGGCATCCAGATTGCGACAGACAAACTCGACGAATCGCTCGGCAGACTTGTAGAAACCCGTGCCTTCGTCGCCGGATACGCACGCAGAGTCTCAGACGAGACCGCGCGTGAGGAGGACCGTCAAGTGCTCGATCAACAGATGCGAAGCCAACTCCGCGATCTCGACTTCGCACAGGCTGCAACACGCTACTCCCAGCTTCAGACTCAACTTCAGGCCGGCCTTCAGGTCACAGCTCAGCTCTCCCGCCTCACGCTTCTCGATTTCCTCGGGTAACCACTTCGTCCACGCTCCGACGGGCCCAGCCCGTCAGTCTCACCCAGGCCTTCCTCGGCCGACCGCCGAGCAAGTCCATTCAAGTCAGCCGTCCGCGCACCTCAAGGCCCGTGCGCGGTGACAGGAGGTCATCCGACGTGGAGCGTCGGGGCCGAAAGGCAAGCAGGGGCCACAGAATTGGAGAGCACAATGGAAGTGCCGACCACACGGTTTGGGGTGATTGAAGTCGCGGAGGACCGCATCATCACCTTCGCAAAAGGTCTCCTCGGGTTCTCGGAACACGCACGATACTGCCTCCTCGAACCCGGAGATGACGCCTGTTTCTTCTGGCTCCAGTCCATCGACCAGCCAGACCTCGCGTTCGTCGTCACAGACCCTTCCTTCTTTATCCGTGACTACGCCGTCCCCATCCGCGAGGATCAGGCCCAAGCCATCGGGATCAAAAACCTCGAAGAGGCCCAGGTCTTCGTCATCGTCAACAAAGTCGGTGACCAGCTCACCGGCAACCTCCAGGGGCCTCTCATCATCGACACCGTCTCTCGCAGCGGGCAGCAAATCGTCCTCGCCGACAAGCGGTGGACCACCCGCGAGCCACTCATCCGCGTCAACACTGGCGCAAGACTCGCCTCCGCGTCGTGATTCCTTTGTTCGTTCGTCTTTCTCTTCCGCTCGGGCATGCGCAAACAATGCGCTTCGTTCCGCCCGCGCACACGGCAATCCCGTGAGACCATTTACCCACTCAAATCCCGCGATCGCTCACAGCGCAGAATCTGCGCCGCGATCCCGCGACCAAGGAGCCGAGAAATGCTGGTCCTTTCAAGACAGCGCGACGAGGCGATCATCATCGGAGACGAGGTCGAAATCACCATCGTCGACATCCGGGGCGACAAAGTACGCCTCGGAATCTCCGCACCCGCCAGAATCGCCGTACACCGCAAAGAGGTGTACGACGCAATCACCAGGGAAAACGCTCAGGCCGCTTCCATTCGCACTGACGAACTCTCTCAGATCGCAAACCTCATCGGCCCAGGGCCAACCCGAAAGGGAATCCCCGCCGACGGTATCACCGCACCGAATCAAGTCAAAAACACCGCGTGACCATTCATGCACCTCACTTTGGCACGCAACTTGCGTAATCGTTCACTGCTCGACACCATCGGGGTCATCGGGCAACGTTTCCCACGACGCACGTCTTCTCAGTGAAGGCACATTCGTTCGCGTCATTCGCAACTTAGCCTCAATCATGGAGGATTGTCATGGCTAGGATCAACACTAACGTATCAAGCATCATCGCACAAAACAACCTCCGCAGAAGCGGCGTCGAACTTGATCTCAGACTCCAACGCCTCTCAACAGGCATTCGAGTCAACCGCGGCAAGGATGATCCCGCCGGAATGATCATCTCCGAACGAATCAAGACCGATCTCTCCGGCATCGAGCAGGGGATCCGCAACGGCGAACGCGCTTCATCGGTCATCGCCACCACCGAATCCGCGCTCACCGAGGTCTCCGATCTCCTCAACACCATCAAAGCGCTCATCGTCGAGTCCGCCAACACCGGCGCAAACTCGGCCGAAGAACGCGCAGCAAACCAACTTCAGATCGACTCCGCAATCCAGTCCATCACGCGGATCTCCAACACCGCAAGTTTCGGAGGACTCAAACTCCTCAACGGTTCTCTCGACTACGTCACCAGCGGCGTCTCATCCAGCGCCATCAGCAAGGCCCAGATCTACAGCGCATCCTTCATCAACAACCAGGCCATCGAGGTCGAAGTCGATGTCGTCGCCTCCGCACAGACCGGCGGGCTCTTCCTCAACGGACTCATGGGCGTCGGCTCTCAATACGGCGATGGACACGTCCAATCCACGACCACTATCCGCATCGAAGGATCGCGCGGCGTACAGGAACTCACCTTCTCCAGCGGAACCTCTTTCGCATCCATCGTCACCGCTATCAACGCACGCCGCGAACTCACCGGCGTCTCCGCCGAACTCCTCCCCGGCGGCATCGGCTCGGGCATGGTCTTCCGCTCCGCAGAATTCGGTTCCAACGAGTTCGTCTCCGTCACTCGCGTCGGCGGGCCTCCCGCAACCGAAGATCCCTTCGTCCTCTACAAGATCGCAAACAACAACTCCTGGCCCGATATCTCAACCGATATGGATTGGGCAGCACGCATCGCCTCCGGAGACCTTGTCGTCGCAACACGCGACACCGGACGCGACGTCCAGGCCCTCATCAACGGCACCCTCGCAACCGGTCGCGGACTCAACGTCTCTATCAACAGCTCCTCCCTCGGGCTCGAGCTCCTCCTCCACGCCGATCTCGCAATCGACCCCACCGCTGCGCCATCAATCTTCAACATCACCGGCGGCGGATCCCTCTACCAACTTGGGCCCGATATCAACGCTCTCCAGCAGGTTAACGTCGGAGTACAGTCTGTCGCAGCCGAAAAACTCGGCGGCACCCTCTCCAACGGCGCCATGTTCTTCCTCTCGAGTCTCATGAAGGGTCAGTCCAACAGCATCGAGGAATCCATCCGCCGCGGAGACTTCACCACCGCAAGCGACATCCTCGATAACTCAATCGATGAAGTCTCAACCCTCCGAGGCCGCCTCGGCGCATTCGAGCGAAACGTCCTCGAAACCAACAGCCGCTCACTCCAAGCCGCATTCGAGAATCTCACCGCCTCGAACTCTCGCATCAAGGACGCAGACTTCGCCTTCGAAACCAGCCAGCTCACTCGGGCACAGATCCTCCAGGCATCTGGCACCACCGTCCTCGGCCTCGCAAATCAGCAGGCACAGCAGGTGCTCCAGCTCCTTGGATGATCCGATAAATCGACAGTGATCCCATTCATTCACGCGGATCACCCTCCACTTCACTGATAACCCCTTGATCGGACCTCCAGCGACCCCGGAAATTCTCTTCCGGGGTCGCTTGTCTACTCAACCCGCCTCTTCTGTTCGCCGATGTCAACTTCGACCCTGAGGTAGGGTCAGCCTTGCGAGTCTGAATCGAACGGATTCGGTTCAGCCAAACAAGGAATGGGCGTTCGGAGGTCTCATGGAAAAAACGCCAGAGACCAGGCATAGGACCGTGGCTCAGCAAAATCCACGAGTCCGGGGAGTGTTCACGGAGGAAGTCTTGTCATGAGTCGAATCAACACAAATATTCAGTCCATGGTCGCACAGCGCGTTCTCGGCCAAAACAACAACGGCCTCAGTACCGCGCTCCAACGTCTCTCAACCGGTCTTCGCATCAATCGTGGTAAGGACGACCCCGCAGGTCTGATCGCATCCGAAACGCTGCGATCACAAACCCGCGCCATCGGCGCCGCAATCGGCAACGCCGAACGCGCCGACACCGTCGTCAACATCGCTGAAGGCGGCCTTCAGGAAGTTTCTTCGCTCCTGACCGAACTTCAGGGCCTCCTCACCGCTTCGGCCAACAAAGCCGGCGTTTCATCCGAGGAACTCGCCGCGAACCAGCTTCAGATCGACTCCATTCTGCAGACCATCGACCGCGTCGCCGGTGCGACCAGCTTCCAGGGGACCAAACTCCTCAACGGATCATTCGACTACGACACCACCTCAGTCTCCAGCAACGTCTCCGACTTCCGCGTCAACGGCGCCAAGTTCGAGAGCGGCTCGCTCGACGTCTCCGTCATCGTCACTCAGTCCGCTCAGCAGGGCTCTCTCTACCTGTCGCTCGGAGGCTCAACTCTCGACCTCGGCGGTACCGCCAGCGTCACCAGCTCCTTCACCATCGAAATCTCCGGCTCACTCGGTTCACGCGAACTGACATTCTCGTCCGGACAGACCCTCGCTCAGATGGTCGCGGCCATCAACACCTTCTCCGACGTCACGGGTGTCGTTGCCGACACATCCACCGTTACCGGGTCTGCCGCAACCGGCATCACCCTCCGCTCTCGTAACTACGGCTCCGATCAGTTCGTCTCACTCCGTGTGACCGACAACGGCTCCATCGGCACTGCCGACAGCATCGGCATCTACACCTTTGAAGCCAACGACACCAACACCGTCGACACCGGCTCCGTGGTCACCTTCGAGTCCACCTCGGCAGCCAACGGTTTCAAGGACGCAGGGCTCGACATCAACGGAACCATCAACGGCGTCGCCGCCACCGGCAAGGGACGCTCCATCAGCATCAACACTGACTACCTCGACGTCGAGATGACCCTCGACGCCTCCGGTAGCCAGACCTTGGGCGCAATCTCGGCCCTCACCATTCAGGGCGGCGGTGCAGACTTCATGCTCGCTCCCGATGTCGATATCTCCGGCAAGGTCTCTCTCGGCGTCGCCAACATCGCTTCCCGCAAGCTCGGCGACTCCTCCAGCGGCTTCCTCAACGAACTCGGCAGCGGCAAGACGTTCGACGTCACCCGCACCGCAAGCCTCTCCACCGCTCAGGAGATCGTCGACAAGGCCATCAAGCAGGTCTCATCGCTCCGGGGACGCCTCGGTGCCTTCCAGACCAACGTTGTCGGTGCAACGATCCGAAGCCTCGGCGTCGCACTCGAGAACACCGCCGCAGCAGAGTCCGTAATCCGTGACACCGACTTTGCCAAGGAAACCGCGTCCTTGACCAGGAACCAGATCCTCGTCCAGGCCGCGACCAACACCCTTTCACTGGCCAACAGCCAGCCACAGTCGGTGCTCCAGTTGCTCGGATAATCCGACAACTGACTCGTCCGAACCCCAGAACCCAGGGACTCACCTCCCTGGGTTTTTTTATGCGCCAACCACCCTAATAACACCCTCTCAAACATCCAAAGATGCCGACCCTACCATCGCTCGCCTTTGACAGATTCACCCACTTCTGCCATGATGTTGTGGCAATGCCTGCCCTACGCCACTATCCCAAGCGTGCTCCCTCACGAAAGCAAACCCCATGATCTGCCCCTACTGCAACAGCCACGAGGACAAGGTCATCGACTCCCGCGCCACCGAAGCAGGCCAAACCATCCGCAGACGCCGGCAGTGCCTCAAGTGCGACCGACGCTACACCACCTACGAACGTGTCGAAGCCGCCAGTCGCCTCACCGTCATCAAAAAAGACGGCAGCCGCGTTGCCTTCAGCCTCGATAACGTCCTCTCAGGAATCAAAGCCGCATGCGGCAAGCGCCCAGTCCCCGAAGACATCAAGCAGCGCATCGCCGAGGAAACCGAAGAGGAACTTCACGCCGAGTTCGATCGCGAAGTCTCCAGCACCATCATCGGCGAACGCGTCATGGCCAAACTCCGCGCCATCGATGTCGTCAGCTACATCCGCTTCGCAACCGAACACCTCCAACTCAGCACCCTCGACGAAATCCGACGCGAACTCGAAACCCTCCACGCTCGCCCACCCGATCTCCCCAATCAGGAAGACCTCTTCCCACGACGATCACGCGCCGAAGAACCTGCCGCCGAACGCTGACCCCACTCTACAATCGTCGGCACTCCGATCAGGACCAACACATGCACAACAAGCACTACGAATCCGCACTCGCAGCATTTGCAGGCCTCCGCGAACTAGGCATGCTCCGCGATGGCATCAGTGTCATGGTCGGTGGCTTCGGCCTCTGCGGCATCCCCGAGCACCTCATCCTCGCCCTTCGCGACAGCGGCCTCCAAAAGCTCACCTGCATCAGCAACAACGCCGGCGTCGATGACTGGGGACTCGGTCTCCTCCTTCAGACTCAGCAGATCCGCAAGATGATCTCCAGCTACGTCGGTGAAAACGACACCTTCGAAAAGCAGTACCTCTCCGGCCAGCTCGAAGTCGAGTTCAACCCCCAGGGAACCCTCGCCGAACGCATCCGCGCAGGCGGCGCAGGTATCCCCGCATTCTTCACCGCCACAGGCGTCGGAACCCTCGTGGCTGAAGGCAAAGAAACTCGCCACTTCCTCCGACCCAGCGACGATACCGCAACCTTCAATCGCAGCAAGTCCCCTGCCCCTTCAACTCACGCACGCGAATATGTCATGGAAACCGGCCTCTACGCCGACCTCGCCCTCATCAAGGCATGGAAGGCCGATGCCTTTGGCAACCTCGTCTACCGCAAAACCGCACGCAACTTCAACCCGATGATGGCAACCGCAGCCGCATTCGTCATCGCCGAAGTCGATGAACTCGTCCCGCTCGGATCACTCGATCCCGACTCGATCCACACCCCAGGAAACTACGTCGATCGCTTCGTCGTCACACAAAGCGTCAAACGCATCGAACAACGCACTGTTCGCCCCAACTGAATCATGAAACGAAGGCTCTACCGGCGCCGACATCAACGCTCCATCCGCGACAACATCCGCCGCGCAGCCATCACCATCGGCCTTATCCTCCTCCTTGCCGCAATCGCACTCCCGCTCATCGACGCATTCAACCGGGCAGGACTCATCGAACGTGCCTTCGGCTGGCGAGCGCTCCGCGACTTCTCCTCACGCGCAGCAACCAGCCTCATGAACGATCGCCGCCTGTTGTTTGCAGCCATCGCCGGCATCGTCCTCATCATCATCGGACTGCGCGTCCGACGCTAACCTCGCAGCATGTACGGGCCTCACATTCACAGGAACCACCCATGCGACTCATCGCCTACTGCCTCCTCCTCGTCGGTGTCGCCATCATGGGCTGGGGCCTCCAAACCGCATTCGGCGAACTCATCACCCTCTACAGCGAACTCACCAACGACGTCATGAACGCAACTTCCCTCGACGACGAATCCGCAGTACCTGACCGAATGCTCCGCGCAGCACTCATCGGGGCCGTCGGCATCGTCCCATTCGTTGTCGGTCTCATCCTGCTCCTCAAGGCCAAGATCGCACGCCGCCGCACGCTCTGAACCATTGACCCGCTGCAACAATCCTCGCCTATCCTGTCCCATGCCACTCACCCGCGAACAGATCGCTGCACGCGCCGCTGCCGAACTCCGCGATGGCTACATCGTCAACCTCGGCATCGGCATGCCAACCCTCGTCGCCAACTACATCCCCGATGGCATCGACGTCTGGCTTCAATCCGAAAACGGCCTCCTCGGCATCGGACCATTCCCCACCGAAGCCGAAGTCGACCCCGACCTCATCAACGCTGGCAAGCAAACCGTCACCGCACGCCGCGGCGCATCATACTTTTCCAGTTCCGACTCTTTCGCCATGATCCGTGGCGGGCACATCGATATGTGCATTCTCGGTGCTATGCAAGTCAGCCAGGAAGGCGATATCGCAAACTGGATGATCCCCGGAAAGATGGTCAAAGGCATGGGCGGCGCAATGGACCTCGTTGCAGGCGTTCGCAAAGTCATCGTCACCATGGAGCACAACTCCAAGAAGGGCGAACCAAAGATCGTCCGCGAGTGCTCCCTCCCGCTCACAGGCCGCCGCTGCATCGACATGATCATCACCGAACTCTGCGTTCTCGTCATGGATCCCCATCAACGCCGATTCCGCCTCACCCAGCTCGCCCAAGGCGTAACCAAGGCCGAAGTCATCGAAAAAACTGAAGCCGAACTCATCACCGATACCGAGCCTTGCATCATCGCATCGTGATTCAACCCCCGACACTTCGGCGAGCCGCAACCATCACCAAAAGGTCCATCGCACCGCCTCCAGAACTCGTCCGCACAAAATGAGACCACGTCCAGCGCAAACTGTCTCCGACAGCCGCCCACTGAACGTGATCAGGGAGGAAGTGCAATGCTCACCGTCACCACATCTCAATCGTTCTGATCCCGCGCCTCACCCGGCCTCACGCCAAGGCAATATCACCGAGCGATTCGGAATCGCCTCAGGCTTGCCAATCAAAAATCCCTGTAGATAATCCACATCAAGCAGCCTGACAAGCTGATACTCCGCCTCAGTCTCCAGTCGTTCCGCGATCACCTTGATGCCTCGCTCCTGCGCCAGCCTGAAGATCCCGTGAATGATCGCAAACTTTCTGCTCGTCGCAGCCTTCTTCACCAAACGCTGGTCCACTTTGATGAAGTCCGGCTCGATTCGATCAATCAGCCCAAGCGGCGCATTCGCCATCGACACATCGCTCATCCCGATCTTCACTCCCAGCCTCCGATACGTCTGAATCATCGTCCGCAAAAAATCAAGATCGGGCAACTCGTGCGCCACCGACATCTCAAAGATCAGCCGCGTCGGATCGAATCCCAGTGAGTCCGCAACCTTCACTGTGCCCTTGACACAGAACGCCGAGTCGCACACCGCCATCGGAAGAAAGTTCATCACAAAATGCTCGCCAGGCTCAAGATGGTGCAACCCCTGAATCACCGCCTGACGACGACACATCGCATCAAGATCAAGCGTTCTCGCGTGTGCCCTCGCAGCCTGAATGATCTCCAGCGGACCCATATGACGCGCAGCGTCAAGCGACGATCGCATCAACGCCTTGAACGCAAAGACCCCGCCCGATCGCGCACTCACGATCGGCTGATACTCAAACCGCAAACTCTCCTTCGCCAGCATCTCCGTCAGCCACGGCGTCTCAAGTCGCAGAAGCAGCGTCTCCACCGGAACCGCACTCCACGGCTCGAAGCGCCCGTCAACGCCCACCAGCACCCCACGCACCGCCTGACGCCCCTCAGGACTCAGCGGCTCAAGCACGTCACGAACAAGGTGCAGGCAATCCGGACCATCAACAATGTACGCCCCCGGAGGCTTCTTTGAAGGACGAAAATGCTCCTCGAAACGACGCATCAGGTCCGGTATCTGCGTAAACAACGCAATACTCAAGTCCTCCGGCGTGCCCGCAACCTGCGGAGGCATACCCCGACGCGACGAGTTTTGTGAACTTCCCTTGGCCATGCGATCCTCCGAGGCACGCTGTTCACATGCTCGAAAGTTCTATCGGCGGCAGAAGTTTCACGATGGAGCGATTACCAACTGAAGAATGAAAACGCCCGGCACATCCGGCTCAAGTTGTCGCCACTCCTCGTTCGATACAGCCCCAAGGTTTTTTCGTCGGGGTAAGTCTCTATCCCACACTAGATGGTTTCATCTATCGCTCGCGCCCAGAAGCTCCGAACCGAAGCGCACTCCTGTCATCCGCCAATCGTTCGCCCCAGAGTCTTCTCGATCGACCGCTTGAACTCATCCGAGATGTCGTACTCCACGAAACCCGATCCGATTCCCGCGTCATCCGCGATCTTCCGGGCACTTTCGATCGCCCCCAGCACCTCCGACTCCCGCACCGACGACGCCTGCCGAAACGTCCGGTTCCCCGAAGAATTGACGTCCGAAACCGCATCGACGATCGGCTCAACATCCCGCCACGCCAGCACCCCAGTCACCAACCCCTGCGATATCCGGTTGAGCGTGACCCGAGCATCCTCCTTTTGCTCATCCGTCAGGCTCGAACCCTTCACATACACAGCCTCGAACTGCATCACCATTCCCATCGCGATCGCAGGATTGGTCTCAAAATCGCTCAACAACTGCCCGACCTCTTCCATCGTCACATTGCCCGCAAGATACTCGGTCCGCACTTGCGCGATGATCTCCTTGATCTCGACCTTCTCCGTCGCAGGGATCTCCGAGACATCAACAACCGTATTGAACGCCGCCACGACCAGACTCGAAGACCACTTCTTGAAATTGATCGCAACCAGCACGCCACCGATAATCATCATCACCACCACGATGATCACCGCAACCAGACACCCCTGCAACAACCCACCACGGCGGTAGGGCGTCATCCACTTCGATCTCGATACCGCCAGCATCGTCATACTCCTTCAATCGCACCGCTATCACGAACACAAAACTCAGCCGCTCCACAAGGTCCCGCTCGTCGCCCTCAGTGTACTCTATAGGAACTCTCGCCGCCAATTTGCACTAAACCGGCACCCACGGAGGCCTCGCCTACCATCGCCCGATGCTCTCCTGGTTCGATGCTCACCTCGATCTGGCGTACCTCGCCGAAATCGGCCGTGACATGCACGCGCCGCTTCACGACTGCCGCGGCTCTCTCCAGCCCGCCGCCGTAACCCTCCCCGAACTCCACCAAGGCCGCGTCCACGCATGCCTCGGCACCGTCTTCACCGAAGCCTTCGATTCCCTCCCCGCCGATTCCGCCGCTTACATGTATCCACACGACGATGTGCGCGCCGCATCAATCGCAGGCCTCCGACAGATCAAACTCTACCACACATGGCGCGACGCCGGACTAATCCGCATCATGCCCCCACGCGGTCACACGCAATGGGCATCCACATCCCCCACCCTCCAACTCGGCATCCTCATGGAATGTGCCGACCCAATCGAATCGCCCGAAACCCTCGTCAACTGGTACGAGCACGGCGTCATCGCCATCGGACTCGCATGGTGGCGCGGTTCACGCTACGCAGGTGGCAACGGCACCCCAGGACGCGGGCTCACCCCCCAAGGCCGCGAACTCGTCACTCGCATCGACGAACTCGGCATCGTCCACGACCTCACACACCTCTCCCAGCACGCAACCGACGACCTCTTCGAACTCTCCCCCGCAACTCCCATCGCCTCGCACTCCAACTGCCGCGCACTCCTCGAACCCCACAACGAACGACACCTCGCAGACTCCGCCATCCGCGAGATCGGCAACCGCAACGGCATGATCGGTATCAACCTCGTCCGCAACTTCATCCGCACCGGCATCGACCGCAGCGATCCCACCGACCGCCCCACCATCGCCGACACCATCGCACATGTCGAACGCATCTGCGAAATCATGGGCCACCGCCGCGGCGTCGGTCTCGGCTCCGACATGGATGGCGGCATCACCGCCCACGATCTCCCCGAAGGTATCAATCGCCCCGCAGACCTCACACTTCTCGCCGAAGAACTCCACCGCCGAAACTGGTCCGACGCCGAGATTGAAGGCTTCGCCTTCGCAAACTGGGCCCGCTTCTGGAGTGCCTCGTGAGCGACCGCCGCATTGCCATGTGGTCCGGGCCTCGCAACATATCCACAGCCCTCATGCGCTCCTTCGAATCCCGCCCCGACACCTTCGTCTCCGATGAGCCTCTCTACGCACACTATCTCAAAGCAACTAATCTCGATCATCCCGCACGCGACCAGGTCATCCGCGAACACGAATCCGACTGGCAGATCGTCACCCGCGCTCTCGTCGGCCCAATCCCACGCAACAAAACCATCTGGTACCAAAAACACATGGCCCATCACCTCACTCCCGAGGTCGGGCGCAAATGGATCCACTCACTCCAGAACGTCTTCCTCATCCGTCAGCCCGAGGACATGATCACCAGTTTCATCAAGGTCATCCCCGACCCACGCCCCACTGACCTCGCCCTCCCGCAGCAACTCGAACTCTTCGACTCGCTCCACCGACGCACCGGAAAAATGCCCATCGTAATCGACTCACGCGACATCCTCCTCAACCCGCGCTCCATGCTCTCTCGCTTGTGTCACGCACTTGACATCCCCTTCACGCCCGCCATGCTCTCATGGGAGCCCGGGCCACGCGACACCGATGGCGTCTGGGGCCCACACTGGTACGCCAGCGTCTACGCATCAAACGGTTTCGCACCGTATCTCCCTAAAAATGAGCGCGTCCCCTCGCACCTCGCAGCCGTCCTCGACGAATGTCGCGCGCTCTACCACCAACTCGCACAGCACAAACTCACACCACCCACGGAACGCCCCGATGCTCCAGACCTTCAATGAACTCAACCGCGATCTCATCGTCAGCATCAACGGCCAACTCATCCACCGCGATCACGCCGCAATCAGCCCCTTCGACTCCGCCGTCCAGGGCGGCGACGCCGTATGGGAAGGCCTCCGCGTCTATCAAGGCCGCGTCTTCAAACTCCGCGAACACCTCGACCGCCTCCGCTCCAGCGCCCTCGCCCTCGCATTCACCGACATCCCCTCACACGATCACATCACCCGCGAACTTCAGCGCACCCTCGAAGCCAACCGCATGTTCGATAACGTCCACATCCGCCTCACACTCACCCGAGGCATCAAAATCACCAGCGGCATGGACCCACGCCTCAACCAATCCGGACCCACACTCATCATCCTCGCCGAACACAAAACCCCTGTCTACAACTCCGCACTCGGCTCCACCGGCCTCTCGCTCATCACCTCCAGCATCCGCCGCTTCTCCCCCGACTCCCTCGACCCGAAGATCCACCACTGCAACCTCATCCAGTCCATCCTCGCCAAAATCGAAGCCAACAACGCACACGCCGACGACGCAATCATGCTCGATCAACGAGGATTCCTCGCCGAGACCAACGCCACACACGTCTTCATCGTCACCAAAGGCCTCGTCGAAACCTCACGCCTCGTCGCATGCCCCGAAGGCATCACACGCCACACCATCCTCGACCTCTGCCGCACCCACAGCATCCCCTGCTCCGAGCGCGACATCTCCATGACCGAGGTCTACCGCGCAGACGAATGCTTCACCACCGGCACCATGGGCGAACTCGCATGGGTCGGGCACATCGATGGCCGCCCGATCGGCACCGCCGCCCCAGGCCCCCTCACCACACGCCTCACCACCCTCTTCCGCGAACTCACCTCAAGCCAGGGTCACCAACTCGTTCACAATCCGGCCTGACCGCACACCCGCGCTGCACAAACGCCAACTTCACGCCAGTTTCAACGCGCGCTTCACTGCTCCCGATACAACTTCAGCATCAACTCAAGGTCACGCGCATCGATCACGCCGTCATAGTTCGCATCACTCCGCAGACTCCCCGCGTTATACCAGTCCAGATACTTGCCCAACTCGTCCGACGTCACCCGTCCGTCGCGATCCAGGTCATAACTCTGCAGAAACAACCGCCTGTCACGCTCGAGCGTCAGCATCTCAAGCCGCCGCTCCCATTCGTCCGGCGACATCAGCCCATCCCCATTCAAATCGCTCTGACGCGCCGCATGCTCGAACTGCCTCCGCATCATCAACGCGCCCTGCCGCGCCGCCCACGCCATCATCTCTTCGCTCAGGCTCTGGGACGCTGCACTGAACGCCGCACTCTCTTCCTCATTGAGCATCCCGTCCCCATCCACGTCAAACGACATGTAGTCCGGAGGCGCCGGCATGTCCTGCATCATCTCCGCACGCAACTCCTCCTGACTCATGTTCTCCAGACGCATCGCTTCAAAAAATTCCTCCGCCACAGCCCACGATATCATCGCCTCGCTCTGCATCTCCATCGTCGCCTGACGCTGCGCTTCGATTTGCGCCAGTGTCGCCGCACGCTGCTCCTCGTCAAGATGCGAAAGATCCATCGCAAACGCCGCATCAATCATTTCCGTGAACTTCGCTTTCGCTGCCGCTCTGCCCGCATCACGCTCGGCATCACTCAGCACGCCGTCAAAGTTCGTGTCCCACGCTTCCAACTGCGCACGCTCCACCGCCCCCGACATCGCCCCGGTTCCCGACATCGTCTCCATGATCGCCATGCGCTCTTCCATGCTCAGCACGCCGTCACCATCCGTATCAAACCGATCCATGAAATACGGATGATCCGTCGCCATCATCAGCGACACGTTCTCCTTCAAAAACATCTCAAACTCTTCGTCAGTCACCTTCCCGTCGCCATCCACATCAAGTGACCGGATCATCTCGAACTCGATCATCGACGTATTGATCATCCACAGCGCCGAACGTTCCTCCCCATCAAAAAACGCATCCAGCAGCGCAAGCATCGTCGCCTCCATTTCGTTGTACGGCCGATCCGCGTCCCGATTCGCACGCACCCACGCCCACGCATCCGCAAGCCGCTGCTCGTCGCTCTTGCCCTTCACAGGCTCCGCACGCGCAATCTCCGCCTCCAGCCTCGCCAACGCCTCATCCTTCACCCGCGCCGCATCGGCCGCCGCACGCTCCTGCGCCTCACGCGCCATCATCTCCAACTCCATCGCTTCCACTCTCGCACGCGCCGCCGCACGCTCCTGTTCCAGACTACGCACCAACTTCGGAACCCCAATAAACGCCCCCGCCCCAATCAGCACCACCAGCGCCACCACCACCCCCAAGATCCACTTCATAATTGGCTCCCTTCAAGCTTCTGCTCTCCACTATATAGGGATTCCATCCCGCCACGTTGCACCCCACAAACGCCAACTCCCAACTGCCCACCACGCCAAGACTTACCCAATCCGACCCAACAGCCCCGCCCGCACCCCAGGCCACTCGCTCGCAACCACCGAATACATCGCCGTGCTGCGCTCAAACCCATCCGGCATGATCACGTTCTGCCGCAAAATCCCCTCAAACCGCGCCCCAAGTTTCAAAATCGCCGCTCGCGATCGCGTGTTGCGCTCATCCGTCTTCAGACAAACCCGAATCGCACCCAGCCGCTCGAACGCGTGCTCCATCAAGAGAAACTTGCACGTCGGATTCACACGCGACCCACGCGCTCCAGGCCCATACCACGTCCACCCGATCTCCAGCCCACGATGTGCCGCACGAACATCCAGATACGTTGTGATCCCTGCCGCACGCCCCGCATCCATCACGCAAAACGGCACCGTCTCCGCAGGCCCACGCAAGTACTCAATAAACGCCCCCATCCCCGCCTCATCCACCCGCTCAGGCCCACGCGAAAAGTACCGAAACGTCTCCAGCGATTCCGCCGCTCGCGCAAGATCCCCCGCATGCTCGGCCACCAGAGGCTCAAGCCGCACCGCACCATGCTCAAGTATCACAGGCTCCGCCCACGCCATAGACATGCTTCCGCGATCGCGCAACGCCTCACATCTGCCACAGGCTGCTCGCCCACGTCAGCCCACCGCCAAACGCGACAAACATCACCTTCATCCCCGCCTTCACACGCCCAGCACGCCGCAACTCGTCCAGACACAAAGGCACCGACGCCGACGACGTATTCCCGAACCGATCGATGTTCACATACAACTTCTCGGGCGGTATCCCGAACCGCTCTCGCGCCGCCTCCAGAATCCGCACATTCGACTGATGGCAGATGTACAGATCAACTTCCGAAGCCGAAACTCCACCACGCTTGAGCGTGTCGTCGATCAGGTCGCAGAATGTCTTCACCGCAAACTTGAACACCGCACGCCCGTTCATATGCAGCCGCCCAAGCATCTCCCGCTCCGTCACCTCAGGCGGAAAGTCCGCGTCACAGTGCGGCAAAAACAAATCCTTCCACCCCGAACCGTCAGAGTGAATCGCCTGCGCAATGATCCCCCGCGATGGATCTTCATCCGCCTCCAACACCGCACCCGCCGCCGCATCTCCGAACAGAATCGCCGTCCCGCGCCCGCGCGTCGTGTACTCCACATACTGCGTCAGGTGCTCGGCCCCAATCACCAACGCACGCCGCGCCGACCCGCATCTGATCATGTTGTGCGCAACATTCAGGCTGTACACAAAACCAGAGCACGCCGCAACAAGGTCAAACGCGCCCCCGCTCCCGCCCCCCAGTTCATCCAGCACCCGACACGCTGTCGAAGGGCACGTCGTCTCCGCACCCACTGTCGCGAGAATCAGCAGGTCAAGGTCCGCGCTCGTCACCCCGGCATCCGCAAGCGCCTTCCGCCCAGCCTCCACCGCAAGCTCACGCAGGGTCTGCTCAGGCTCAGAAATATGCCGCACCGCGATCCCCGTCCGCTGAAGGATCCACTCATCCGAAGTATCCATCATGGCCTCAAGATCAGCGTTCGTGATCGTCCTTGGCGGCACATACATCCCGGTGCCCGCGATGCGCACGCCGCTGCCAAATGATCGTGAAAAATCGGATGAGTTCGAGGTCATGAGGTATCCAGGCCCTGAATCGCTTCGGCTGCAAATCGAGCCAAATCATAGCGTCCGAACCCTCTCCGCCCCCGCCAGCCGCTAAATCCACCACCCACCCGATCTCCATAGGCTAAAACATCCCGTATTCCCCATCCCAGACCCCCAAATTCTCCTGCCTCGACAACCACTCACAGGCCACCCATCAATCCAACACGCAAAGTTTCCGCAGCTCGACCGAACCCCTCACAAAGAATTCGAACACACAGATTATCGCCTTGCTTTTGCATCCTACGAGTCGATATTCTCAATGGTGGTAGGACCTCGCTCGGCGAGGTGCTCAGCAAAGTTCAAAAGGGAGAGGGTCCTGCACGGCGCAGGATTCCGTGGCGTGCATTATTGGAAAATGGAGATTCGAGATGAAGTATCGTGCAATGCTTGTGGCTGCAGGTCTCACTGCATCAGTCGCATCGGCTGTCGACTTTGACTTCGAGAGTGTCCCCACAGGGCCTCTCGCTGGCGACATCCTCATGCTCACCTCTCAAGGCGTCAACGTCACATTCACCGCTCTCGGACTTCAGATCCGCGACTTCGGAGGATCCTTCGGCGGCGCAGGCCATGTCCTCTCCTCGGAGTCCGACGCCGGACCAATCACCGTCACCTTCGATCAGGCCGTCCTCTCCGTCTCTTTCGAAAACATCATCAACGGCCGCTACTCCGGCGAAATCGACTTCATCGACGCATGGGCATACGACGCCGCAAACAACCTCGTTGATAGTGTCTCCGCATCCGCCGCCGATTTCATCACCCTCAGCGGCGGCGGCATCGTCAAGGTCGTCTGGCAGGAAGCAATCCCCGGCGAAGGCTTCGTCGTCGATAACGTCTCTTTCACCATTCCCGCCCCGGCCGCAACCGCTCTCCTCGCTTTCGGTGCCATGCTCAGCACACGCCGCCGTCGCGCATAATCACCCATAGCACACCACAAAACCAAGGGAGCGCCCTTTCGCAGGACGCTCCCTTTGCTTTTTTGTATCGCATCTGTCCGACCGCGCTCACGTCCGCTCAGTCACCCGCCCCATCCGACTCTCAACCTCCGCAATCCGCGCCACAATCGCTTCGTTCACTCGGGTCTGAATGAACGCCTTGCTGTTGCGAATCGCAGCCGTGATCGTCCGAGGCTGGCTCGAACCGTGCGCAATCATCATCGCACCATTCACCCCCAGCAGCGGCGCGCCCCCAAACTCGTGATAATCGTTCTTCGCATAGATCTCCTTCACGATCGGCTCAAACTGCAACGCCAGCTCCGGGTCCGCCGAAAAAATCTCCGACGCAATCGCCTCGAACAGACTCTTCGCCATCCCCTCAGCCATCTTCAGAATCGTGTTCCCAACGAACCCGTCCGTGATAATCACGTCCGCAGCACCCGCAAAGAAATCACGCCCCTCCACATACCCGATGTAGTTCAGGTCCGGCGTGTTCCGCAGCAGATCCCGCGCCTCCTTCACCAGGTCCGAACCCTTCGCCTCTTCCGAACCGATATTCATCAGCGCCACTCGCGGCGAGTCCATCTTCAGAACATGCTTCGCCAGCGTGTCCGCCATAATCCCGTACTGCCACAAATGCGTCGCCTTTGGCTCCGGGTTCGCCCCCGCATCACACAGCACAATCGGGCCATGAAACGCCGGAATCGTCACCGCAATCCCAGGCCTGTGCACCCCTGGCAGCCGCTTCATGTTCATGATCGCAGCGGTCACACACGCACCTGTGTTCCCCGCGCTCAACACCACCTCGCAAGGCTCCTCCGCTTTCGAAGAACCCAGCAGCGACATCTTCACAATGGAACTCTCAGGACGACCACGCACCGCAAGCGCCGGAGGCTCGTGCATCCCGATCACATCCGAAGCGTGCGCAACCAGCAGCCGAGGATCAGCGATCCCCCACTCCACCAGCATCTCTCGGATCAACGGCTCAGGCCCCACCAAGACCAGACGGTCCTCAGGCGCCAGCAGCGGCAGCGCTCCAACGCATCCCTTTAAGATCGCTTCAGGCGCGTGATCGCCGCCCATCACGTCGACAGCCAAACGCATCGACGGCTACTCCCAACGACCCTCAGGTCTTAGTCCTTGGAAACCCCGATGCCCAGCTTCTTCACCCGAATCACCAGCCCAGGACGCACATACCCCGACTGCTTGCACGCCCTGTGGTGCAGCTTCGGCGTCCCGCTCAGCGGACAAATCGTCGACATCACCGGATTCAGCGCATCGTGCGAACGACGACGACGAGTACGCCCATAAGACTGCCTGTGTGTAGGTTGCATTGACCCTGACTCCTGCGGACCTGCAGATCGCCCGCTTCATTGTAAACTGCACTCAAAAAACCGCTCCGTAGGCCCCACCCGCCTCAGACAAGCCCAAAACCCCTCAACCCGGAGCACGCAAACCATAGAACGCTCCTGCTCCCCTGTCAATCACCTTCCTACGCCTCAACACCACCAAACAAAATGCTCTCCAACCAAGCCCCACACACTTCGCCGCTCTGATTCCCGCTACACTTTCCGCACATGTTCAATGAAGGCGGCCTCGTCGAGACCATTCAAATCACCTCCTGGGTTTTCGCAGCGCTCCTCGCCATCATCATGGCCGTCCGACATCGAGCAAGCCGAAACCTCGCATTCGCATGCTGGCTCGCATTCCTCGCAATCGCATGCGCTTTTCGAGAACTCGACACTCACATCTACCTCAACCCGGAAACCCTCGGCAGCTGGGGCGTCCGATACCGCAGCGACTGGTGGCTCTCGCCCCAGGCCCCCGTCATGCCCCGCATCCTCTGGGGCACTATTGGCATCGCGACCATTCTCGCCGCCATCCTCCCGCTCATCATCGCACGCCCACGCTTCTTCGTTCTTCTCCGCGCACGCGACCACGTCATGCTCTGCTTCGCAGCAGGCACCGCGCTCATCCTCTTCGGCTATGCCGCAGACGACCTCATCGGTCGAGGCCTCATCGTCAGCCGCGATATCTCGAAACCAATCGAAGAATCCGCAGAACTCTTTGGCGTCTTCGCAATCCTCCCAGGCTTCGCACTCCTCATCAAATCCCCTCTCCTCGCCCGCCAGGATGCCGCACGCCGCCGCCTCACAAAGCCCGCCGAATCCACTTGAGCCAACCCGCCACAACGCACCACTTCCCCGCCACCTCTTGAACACCAACAAACCCGCCCCGCATCTCACACCTCATCGTTCACCGCGTTGCCCACGCACCACCGCCCCGCTACCATTGCCCCAGCCAGTGGCGACCAGCCCAACAAGCACGCCACAGCAAAATCCACGCCTCCCTAGCTCAGTTGGTAGAGCAGCTGACTCTTAATCAGCGGGTCGAAGGTTCGAGTCCTTCGGGGGGCACTTGAAATCGCCTCTGGGAGCATCCCAGGGGCGTTTTTATTGGTGAGTTGAACGTGTCGCGGCGGATCGGCGGGACGCGCCCGCACTACCAACGCACAACGGCGCGGATGCCGCACCGGCGTACAGTTGGGCACCATGAATACCACCGCCCAGCAAACGGACACTCCCACGATCCTCGGTCGCTCCGCTGGCGATTCGCCGGAACACGCCACAGAACGCGCCCGCACTGAGAAAGTCTGCGAAGTGGCCGTGCCGTATGTCAGCGGCGCGGTGGGCACCGCCAAGGTCGAACTGTTCCGAAGCGTCGATGACGAGGATCGCGGCGGGGTGATCCTTCGCGTCACCACGGAAGACGGCGGGTCTTCGTTCTCCCCGACCTTTCGAGTGGTGGAGAACGGCGTTGAACTTCACCTCACGGGTGATGCTGAAGCCGATGCCCTGCTGCGCGCGATCGTCGGCGCGATCGCCACCGACAAGGGGCGCTGAGATCAGGCGGGCGACGCCGCCTTCGTGCCGAACATGGTCTTCAGCCGATCCCGAATCAGCCCTTCCCGCGCCTTCAGGAAGTCGGGGAAACGGTCAAACTGCCAAAGCGCTCGGTCCTCTGGGATCAGGTGGCGCTTCAGGAATCCCGGCTCGCGTGACGCCAACCACTCGGGCAGCGGCATGTCCTGCTTGCCGACGTTCTCATGGGCCAGCAATAGGCAGAGGTTGCCCAGGCGTTCCTTCCGGTCCATCCAGTCGATGCGCCCAGCGGCGGACAGTTCCTTCGCCTTGAACTGGTTGCGGGCGAAGAGGTGGTCTTGATGGTGCGGCATCGTGCCCCACGCGGCATCGTCGTACAGCAGCGAGAGGGCAAGGAACGTCTGCTGCCCACCATAGTTCAGGCTCAGCACTTCACCGACAGCGGAATCATCGAAGCCCACCGATAGGCCGGTCTTCGCAATCGCGCCGTTTATCGCATCCACGGGGAAATCAGCGCCGGGGTTCGCACAAGCCCCGATGATGGCGCGGATGTCCCGCAGCAAGTTGTCCGACGCCCGACCGAACGCGCCCTTCAACAGGGCCATGATGACCCATCGTCGGATGGTGTCAGCGTTGCGGGCCTCGAATGGCGTTGACCCGCGAAGGGTCACGGTGGGATTCTTGAAGAGGAAGTAGACAATCGGAATCAGCGCGTTGGCGCTGGTGAGGTTGTCCCGGTCGATGCCGAATGAGTTGGCAAGGTCTACGCCGCGTTCAACGGCCTTCCTGATCGCGGCCCAGTTCTGGCGAATGGTGGTCAGGTTGGCCGTGTTGAAGTTCTGGACCTTGTACGCCACGGGGAGGTCAGAGAGAACCAGACAGGACTTCATAATGAAGTCTTTGTCGAAGTCGTTGCGTCGGGTCAGTTCCGTGTTCACCCGATCCACGAACTTGAAGATTTCTTCGCGGGCGTTCACACCGTCCCAACTAGAAGTCACCATCGACAGCAGCAGGTCGGACTTGCTCAACTTGGTGCCGCCTTCGTTGGCGCGCACAAAGATGTCCAACACTCGGTCGTAGTCCTGATCCTTCTCGGTGTAGTAGGCAATCACCTCGTCAACGTGTACGGCTTCGTACAGACGCTTCAGGTTGCGCTCGAACACGCGGCGCTCGGTCTTCGCAAGCCCCATCTTCTCCAACTTGTCGTCCTGTTCATCCAGGTACGTCTCGAACTTCGCGCGTTCGTCAAAGTCAAGGATGCGCCCGACTCGGAACCAGTGGCGTTCAGCGTCGGGCGCGGGCGTCTCTTCCATGAACTCGAACTTATAGTAGAGTCCCGCGTCCGCACTGTCTTCGTCAAGGCGGGGTTCGGACAGCAAGTCCAGGTGTAGCCGCTGATCGCTCCAGGCGTCGGGGTTGTCCCACCGCTTGTATTTCTTCTTGGCGACGTAGGTGCCGCGCAGCCCAAGCATCAAAGACGTGAGGCGCTGCTGTCCATCCAGCACCAGCGCGAGATTCGGCAGACCATCGGTATTCGCCAACTGGTTGTGGGTGCCGCCGTGCTGCGCCTTCTCCAGGAACTTGTAGACCTGCCACTTGTCCCGATTCTCGGGGTTCAACTCCCAGAACAGGAATGAACTGATCGGGTAGCCACGCATGATGGAATCGAACAGTTGGGCAATCTGCTCGGGCTTCCATACGAACTCCCGCTGAATCGCGGGCAGGAAATACTGCCGGTTCATTCGGGTGATGGCGGTGGCGATTGTCTCGGATCGGTAACTCATCGGGTCACACCGCCCAGTTCTTCTTGCCTTCGGCCTTCTGGCGACGCATCACGGCCTTGATGGACTTCTCCGACATGCCGAACGGCACGTTGGCGCTGTTGCCTTCGATACGGTACGGATAGCCGCAGTGAATCGCGGCGGTGATGAACACGCCGTTCGTGACGTACCCGATGTCTTCCTCGGCAACGTGCTTCAGGCCGTAACTGCTGTGCCGGTCATTGATCGTCTTGATCTTGTCAATCTGGCCCAGCCATTCACAGACCTTGTTGCAGGCGTCAACACTCTTCAGTAGGTCGCGCTTGCCCTCGGCAAGTTCCTTCTCCCGTTCCTCGGGCTTCTTTCGGCGCTGATCGTACACGCCGATGCCAAAGTCATTCAGGCCGGGCACCTTGTCCATGATCCGTTGAATGTCGTCTCGCGTCACTTCGATTCCCTCCACGCTACTTGTCAGACCAGTAGACGATGACCACTTCCACCTTCGGAGTTGCCGTGCCTGTCGGCGTGGCGAATTTGGTGCCCAGCGTTGGCGGCAGGGCGCTGACCGACACTCGGCTCCTACTCGAATAAGGATCGCTCGCATGGCCCAGGTCTCCAAGCTAAAAGACTCAAGTTCAATCACGGTGGCGGTCTTCGTCCTTCCCCCCAGCCCACGCCTCCTCAACCTTCACCACCACCCACGTCACAGCGATCAATCCCAGGATCGCCGGGTACTGGTTCCACGCCGGCAGCGTCTTGTCGTGCATGATGAACATCGTCAGCATGAACGCACCGAACAACCCCGCCGCATAACTCAACCCGATCCGCGCAAGCCCCACACGCCGCGACCCCGACGCCGCCGCCGCGACCAGCAACCATCCGATGATCGCCTCGCTGATCCCGATCACATACTGCGACCCCACCGCGATCACCTTCACCATCGCCTCATTCGGCTTCTCGTCATACAACGGGTCCAGAAAATACGTCCACACCGGCACAAACTGCATCGGCACCCGGTCATGTCCCAGGCTCGGGATCAGCGTCACCAGCGCCGCCGCCAACTGAAACACCCCGAACACCGCCAACATCACCGTCCCCACCCCCGGCAGCCACTCAACCAACCTCACACGCTTGCGCTCCACAGTCCGCTTCTCCATTCACGCCATCTCATACCACACCCACACAATCCAGTTGCACCGCACCAACCCCCGCTCATCCCGCTCGAAGCCGCCTCACGATCCTCCGCACGCGCCGCCGCAACATCCACCGCTCAAACGATTCCAGCCCCCGAAAAAACATGCGGTCAAACCAATTCGCCGCAACCCCCATCGCCTCGATCGAAGGCATCCACACTGTCATCCGCACCGCGCTCCCCGACGCTCGAGGCTCAACACGCACCGCCAACTTCACCGGCCTTCCCACCACCGAGCCCGTGTACTCCGGCGCCGAATACTCCGCCATCCCCTCAGGATCCAGCGCAGCCGCAACCCCTATCCACGGTGCCGCTAGATTCTTCTGCTCAAAAACCAACTCCGCCGCAAACTCCGCCTCGCTCTCCCCAGGAATCACAAACACATACACCGGCCTCCCACCACGCGCATCCCCCACACGCACCCAGCCCCCCTCCGCATTCGTCACATCACCCGACCGAATCAATACCGACGCCAGCACCCGCGGCTCACGCAGCATCCGTGCGAGCTCGCGCGCCCCCGCACGATTCAAACACCAGAACTCCATGCTCCCAAAATCCGAAACCTTCAGCAGATCCGCAGCCCGCACCGCCTGAGGCTCCGTATTCACGCACGTTTGCTCATCCGTCATCACCAGCCCTCCAAACTGCCCGCCAAGTCTACTGCCATCACCCCACCACCCGACCAAAAACACAAGCACAAAAAGCAAAAGGGCCGAAGCACAATGCCTCGGCCCTTTGTGAATTCTTTACGAATCCAAAAGTGGCTTACCAGCCGCCGCCGCTGCTGCGACCGCCGCGACCACCACCACCTCCACCGCCGCCGTAGCCACCGCGACCACCGCCGCCGCCGCCACGACCGCCACCAAATCCACCGCCGCCGCCACCCGGACGGTTCTCACGAGGACGCGCCTCGTTCACCGTCAGGTCACGACCGCCGATGTTCTGCCCGTTCAGGGCTTCGATCGCCGCACGACCTTCGTCGTCATTGGCGAACTCGACAAAGCCGAACCCTCGCGGGCGGCCCGTCTCACGATCCATCACCAGCGTCGCCGAGGTGACTTCGCCGTGCTGCGAGAACAAATCACGCAGTTCCGATTCCGACATGCTGAAACTCAAATTGCCGACATACAGCTTCATTGCTGCCTTCCAATCCTGCCCCTGAAACCTTTGTACCGCTGCTTGAACTCGGGCAAGAGAAAGCGTCGGGAACCAACTGGCCCAGTCACCATTGACCAGCGCTCAGCAGAGATCAGGAGAATGGTATGCCCACCCCGATTGCAAGAGTCAAGTCAAGACACCATCACAATTAGGGTGGAAACCACGTCGCAACCCGCCAGTTTAGGTGGCCAAGCCCCCTCCTCCGGCATGATTCGACACAATTCTCTCGGCTCGAATCGGCCCTACTCGCCACAAAACATCCCATCCCAACATCTTCTCTTGACCGAATCCCAATCCACGCTATCCTCACCCCGTCATGGCAACATCCCTGTTTCAACATCATCATCACCACGCACATCCGCACCGCCGGACGCGATCGTGATCTGATGGCAACATCCATCCACTGATCCAAACGCCGGCACCGAGCCGGCGTTTTTCATGGCCCAACCATGACGCCCGCTCGGCTCCCGCACCACACCCGGAGCATGAGCATGAACAACGCCCCCGCAATCCGATTCGCCCTCCCCAAAGGCCGCATGTTTGACAGCGTCCTCGCTCTCCTCGACGGCGCAGGCATCCGTATCTCCCAATCCGCACGCGACTACCGCCCCACCATCGCACTCGAAAACTTCGACACCAAAATCCTCAAACCACGCGCCATTGTCGAAATGCTCGCCACAGGCCAGCGCGATCTCGGATTCGCTGGGGCCGATTGGGTTGCCGAAGACAACGCAGACCTCGTCGAACTTCTCGACACACGCCTCGACCCCGTCCAACTCGTCGCCGCTGCTCCCGCGTCAATCCTCGCCGCAGGCCGCCTCCCAAAACGCCACATCATCATCGCCTCCGAATACACCAACATCGCCGCACGATGGATCGCCTCCCAAAACCTCGACGCAACCCTCATCCGCTCCTACGGCGCCACCGAAGTCCTCCCACCCGAAGATGCCGACTGCATCATCGACAACTCCGCCTCTGGCTCCACTCTCGCCGCAAACGCCCTCGTCATCATCGACGATCTCATGCACTCCTCCACCCGCATCTACGCCTCGCACGCCGCCATGAACTCCCCACACAAACGCACACGCATCGAATCCTTCGTCATGCTCGTCGCATCAGTCCTCGAAGCACGTACCCGCGTCATGCTCGAACTCAACGTCTCCTCCGAAAACCTCGCACGCGTCATCGAGATCCTCCCCTGCATGCGCGAGCCCACCGTCTCCCCAATGCACGCCGGAGCAGGCTACGCCGTCAAGTCCGCTGTCCTGCGCACCCAACTCCCCACCGTCATTCCCGCCATCAAAGCCCGAGGCGGAACCGACATCGTCGTCACCACCCCGCAGCAAATCGTCCTCTAACCCACCACACAACCCATGCAACCCTCAATCACTCAACTCCCCTTCGCCGCACGCGCCGCCTCCGCAAGCGCATACCACCGCGCCGTGCCCGCAAACATCGACCTCTTCCTCGACGCCAACGAAGGACCATCCCTCGACCTCACTCCCCCACCGCCCTCTCCCGATCTCCTCCGCCATTACCCCGACTCCGCACCACTCGAACGCGCCATCGCCTCGCACTACAACATCGACCCCGCCCGCGTCATCGTCACCGCCGGAGGTGACGACGCCATCACCCGCATCTGCCAAACCTTCATCGAGCCCGGCCGCTCCATCCTCCTCCACGACCCAACCTTCGTCATGATCGCGCGCAGCGCAGCACTCGCCGGCGCCGACCTCATCCGCATCCCATGGATCGACGGGCCATTTCCCATACAAACGTTCCTCAACGCAATCACCGACAACACCTCCCTCATCGCACTCGTCTCCCCAAACAACCCCACAGGCCTCGCCATCGACCCCGACGCACGCAGCCGCGTCATCAACGCCGCACGCGATCGAAACATCCCAATCCTCTTCGACGCCGCATACGCCGAGTTCGAAGACGCAGACCCAACCCCAGACCTCATCACCCAGCCTCACCTCACCATCGTCCGCACATTTTCCAAAGCCTTCAGCCTCGCCGGCCTCCGCGTCGGTTGCGCCATCGCTCCCGCGTCCATCGCCCCACGCCTCCGCGCCGTCGGCAGCCCATACCCCTGCGCCGCATACGCCCTCGCAACCGCCCTCAACGCATGGCACAACCGCGCACCCATGCTCGCCGCCGTTGAGCGCATCCGCCACGAACGCGCCCAGCTCGCCGCAACCCTCACCGCACTCAACCTCCGCGTCACTCCATCACAAGCAAACTTCATTCTCGCCCGCACCCACCACGCCCCCCACATCACCGCCGCACTTGCCGCCCGTGGCATCGCCATCCGCTCCTTCACATCCGATCCAGCCCTCGCCGATGCCCTCCGCATCACACTCCCAGGCTGCCCCGCATCCTTCGACCGCCTCACCCGCGAACTCACTTCCATCATCACCCCCCTCAACTCGGAGCAAACGTCATGACAACCCCCCGCACCGCCACCATCGACCGCACCACTTCCGAAACCTCAATCCACCTCACGCTCTCCCTCGAAGGTAGCGGTAACGCCGAAATCTCCACAGGCCTCCCGTTCTTCGATCACATGCTCATCGCACTCACACGCCACAGCCTCATCAACCTCTCCCTCCAATGCACCGGCGACCTCCACATCGACGATCACCACACCATCGAAGACTGCGCCATCGCTCTCGGCTCCGCTTTCAACATCGCCCTCGCCGAACGCGCACACATCCACCGCTTCGCCTCCGCATACGCCCCACTCGACGAATCCCTCGTCCGTTGCGTCATCGATCTCTCCGGACGCCCCGCACCACACATCTACCTCCCATTCACCCGCCCCACCATCGGCCCCATCGCAACCGAAAACATCGCCCACTTCTTCACCTCCTTCGCCATCTCCGCCCGCTGCGCCATCCATCTCGACCTCATCCGAGGCATCAACGACCACCACCGCGCCGAAGCTGCCTTCAAAGCCTGCGCCCTCGCACTCCGCTGCGCCATCTCAATCGACCCGCGCTCACCGGGCATCCCCTCCACCAAAGGAACCCTCTGACCAATGCCCACCGCACCACCACACGCCGTCATCGTCAACACCGGCATCGCCAACACCGCTTCCGTCGCCGCCGCACTCACACGCCTCAACGTCACCTCCATAATCTCCAAAGACCCACAAACCATCGACTCCGCATCACTCCTCGTCCTCCCAGGCGTCGGCACCTTCGCCGCAGGCATCCAAACTCTTCAACAGAACTCCCTCCAACCAATCATCACACAACGCATCGCCGACGACCGCCCCACCCTCCTCATCTGCCTCGGCCTCCAACTCCTCGCAGCATCCTCCGACGAATCCCCACTCGCCCAAGGCCTCGACATCATCCACGCACACGTCAACCGCTTCCCCAACACCGTCCGCGTCCCCCAATTCGGCTGGAACTCCATCTCCACCGACCCCGCCTCCTCACTTCTCAAGCCCGGCGACGCATACTTCGCAAACTCCTTCCGCCTCACAAAACAACCACCCGGCTGGCACGCCGCATGGGCCGATCACGGCGGACCATTCATCGCCGCACTCCACCGCTCACGCATCCTCGCATGCCAGTTCCACCCCGAACTCTCCGGCAACTTCGGCTCCGCGCTCCTCCAACGCTGGCTCTCCCTCTCCACCCAGGAACTCACGCAATGCTGAAACGACGCATCATTCCATGCCTCGACATCCGCGACGGCCGCGTCGTCAAAGGCGTCCGCTTCGCCGGCCTCCGCGACGCCGGAGATCCCGTCGCACAAGCAACACGCTACCAAGACGAGGGCGCCGACGAAATCGTCATGCTCGACGTCTCCGCGACCCTCGAATCCCGACGCGCAGCACATCAGACCATCCGCCTCCTCCGCGCCGCGCTTTCCATCCCCCTCACCGTCGGCGGCGGCATCCGCACCATCGACGACGCACTCGCCATGCTCGACACCGGCGCTGACAAAGTCGCCCTCAACTCCGCCGCCGTCGAAAACCCACGCCTCATCGCCGATCTCGCCACCCGCGTCGGCACCCAATGCGTCGTCCTCTCCATCGACGCCGCATCACAAACCCCAAACGCCTGGCACGTCGTCACCCGCTCCGGATCACACCGCACCGCACTCAACGCCATCGACTGGGCACAAACCGCACAATCCCTCGGCGCAGGCGAAATCCTCCTCACCAGTTTCGACCGCGACGGCTGCCAGTCCGGATACGAACTCAATCTCATCGCAGCCGTCGCTCACGCCGTCAACCTCCCCATTATCGCCTCAGGCGGTGCAGGCTCCGCTTCCGACATGCTCGCCGCACTCAACGCCGGCGCAGACGCCGTCCTCGCCGCATCAATCTTCCACGACGGCATCACCACCGTCGCATCCATCAAACAACACCTTGCCGCACAAGGCATCGAGATCCGCTCATGATCATCCCCTCAATCGACCTCATGCAAGGCTCCACCGTCCAACTCGTCGAAGGACGCACAAAAGTCCTCGACGCCGGAGACCCACGCCCAATCATCGATCGCTTCGCACTCGTTGGCGAAGTCGCCGTCATCGACCTCGACGCCGCACTCGGCAAAGGCTCCAACGAACCCCTCATCCGCGAGCTCCTCCACCACGCACCATGCCGCGTCGGAGGCGGAATCCGCGACGCCGCAACCGCCATCAAATGGCTCGACGCTGGCGCATCCAAAGTCATCCTCGGCACCGCCGCAACCCCCGAAATCCTCCGCCAGCTCCCACGCGATCGCGTCATCGCCGCACTCGACGCACGCGACGGCAACGTCGTCGTCGAAGGATGGACCAAACCAACCAACGTCCCCATCGAAGATCGCATCGATCAACTCCGCGAATACGCCGCACACTTCCTCATCACTTTCGTCGAACGCGAAGGACGAATGCAAGGCCTCGACACCGACCGCGTCCGCGCACTCGTCAAACACGCAGGCCCAACCGTCCGCATCACCGTCGCCGGCGGCGTCCGCTCCCCCATCGACATCGCAAACGCCGACGCCGCAGGCGCCGACGCCCAAGTCGGAATGGCACTCTACACCGGTGCATTCGACCTCGCACAAGGCTTCTGCGCACCCCTCCGCTCCGATCGCCCCGACAACCTCTGGCCCACAATCGTCACCGACGAACACGGCACCGCCCTCGGCCTCACATACTCAAACCTTCACTCCATCCGCGCCGCACTCTCCTCCAAAACCGGCGTCTACTTCTCCCGCTCTCGCAACGCCCTCTGGCACAAAGGTCAATCCTCCGGCTCAACTCAAAAACTCCTCCGCATCGACACCGACTGCGACCGCGATGCTCTCCGCTTCACCGTCTCACAATCCGGCACCGGATTCTGCCACACCGGCGACTTCTCATGCTTCGGCCCGCCCACCGGACTCACCGCTCTCAACCGCACCATCGCCTCGCGCATCAACAACGCCACACCCGACTCCTACACCGCACGCCTCATCGCCGATCCCTCACTCCTCCGTGCCAAACTCCTCGAAGAAGCAACCGAACTCGCTGAATCCACCACCTCCGCCGACGCCGCCCACGAAGCCGCCGACCTCATCTACTTCGCACTCGTCACCGCCGCCGCCCGAGGCTCATCCCTCTCGCACATCGAACGCCAACTCGACCAACGCGCAACCCAAATCTCCCGCCGACCAGGCAACGCAAAACCACCCACGCCCCAAGCGTCCGGGTCAAACCCACACCAATCTCCCAACCTCGCGCCTTCAGACGCCGGATCTTTGGGCGCACCCCCAAACCCCCTCCCCACCACAACCTCCAACGCCCAAAGGTCCGGGTCAAACCCACACCAATCTCC
>JAANMU010000233.1_pt1 | contig 71373 bp, 57 predicted proteins | sample 7279701 | NCBI WGS metagenome assembly JAANMU01 (sample SAMN14094539, study PRJNA606508) | bioreactor metagenome | isolation source: A lab-scale SPAN reactor treating ammonium-rich wastewater day 57 | place: Ireland: Galway | collected 2017-03-13 | reverse complement strand
GAGTTCGAGAGCGAGCCATTGTCGGTTGACGCAACGCAGTCGAGGTCACGCGACGCGCGGCCCGAGCAGGGGGAGATCCGCTGGTTCGATGGGCGCCCGGTTCGCCCGGCACGGACGGTCTGGATGAAGGTGACCGCCTATTCGCCCGACGCGCGTTCGTGCGGGGCGTTTGCCGATGGCAAGACCGCGACGCTGCACTCGGTCTGGACCAATGCGATGCAGATTGTCGCAGCGGACCCGCGCGTGCTGCCGTACGGATCGATGCTGACAATCCCCGGCTACGCCGATGGCGAGATTGTGCCCGTGCTCGACTGTGGCGGCGCCATCAAGGGCAATCGTCTGGACGTGCTGTATTCGAATCACACGCGAGCCAGAAAGTGGGGCGTGCAGCGTCTGGCCGTCACCGTGTGGGAATACGCCGACGGCTTGCCCGCACCAAACCCGCGCAAAACGCGATAAACCATCGCTCATGCCTCACTCAACGCTCGAGCAATCGACCCCAGCGCGCTCAGAGTGCGTTGCTCATACAATCGTCCCACGATTGCTCAGGAGCGCGCCATGCCAACCGCAAAGGTCTATCGCTGGGATGACTTGCCGATCGACTCGCCCATGGCCAAGGTCGAGCGGCGCCGCGTCATCGGGCAGCAAATGATGATCTCGCAGATCTTCCTGCATCGCGGGTTCAGAGTCCCCTCGCATCATCACGCCAACGAACAGTTCACGGTTGTGCTCTCGGGTGTCGTGCGCTTTGGTTTGGGGCAGGAGGGCTCAGCCGAGCACCGCTCCGTCGATGTTCGCGCGGGCGAAGTGTTGCATCTGCCTTCGGAGGTGTGGCACTCGGCCGAGGCGATCGAAGACGCGCACCTGTTCGATCTCTTCAGCCCCCCGAGCGAGCGGACTGGGATCGACGAGCGTTGACCGACCGCCACGAGTTTATGCACATTTTGGCCAAGCAGCGGCTTTGGTTGCCGTAAGACACTGTCTGTGCTAGACTTATGCCAGTTCGGGCAAAGACCCTGAGCGAAAAGGAGTCTATATGCTGTACTACGCAGTCGTGTTTTTCATCATCGCGATCATCGCGGCGGTCTTTGGCTTTGGCGGCATCGCAGCCGGGGCGGCTGAGATTGCCAAGATCCTCTTCTTCCTGTTCCTGATCCTGTTTGTGATCTCGCTGATCATGGGCTTGGTGCGCGGGCGCCCGCCGAAGATTTGATGGAAGCGTCGGTTCGCAGGTGATGTGTATCGATGCCTCGCACGAGCAGAGGGCGCGGGGGCCAACGGCGCTGCGCACACGCAGGCCCAGTCGCGGCTCGGTGAAGGACGATGTTTGCAAATCCAAACTTATTCCGTGAGTCTCGGGCTTGGCGGTCGCTGAATTCTGGTGCGCCGCCGTCACGGGAATGGCGGGCAACACGCAGACAGAAAGGAGTGTCGAATGGCAAAAGGAAGTGGCGGGAACTTTGGCGGAGGCAAGGGTGGTGGAGGGAAGGGCGGCGGTGGTGGGAAGCCGGGTGGTGGAGGCAAGGGTGGAGGTAACCCGAATTACCCGAGCACGACGCCCAACCCGTCTGGTCCCGGGCGCGGGAACACGCCGAAAGGCAAGTGACTGAAAGACCGCCGCCCGTGGGAAGCCACCGGCGGCGGCATTGCATTGGGGATCGTGGGGGCTCAACCATGCTCTCGCTGAGGACGGCGTGAGCATGCCAACCGTCGAGAGTTCACGACACTCAAAAAAAACCGAGCCGGCGCATTGGCACCGGCTCGGCAGTTGATTCAGCGAACTCGAAGGCAGTTCGATCAATAATCCATATCATCCATCCCGCCGCCGCCTGCGGGGACTGCCTTCTTCTCCTTGATCTCCACGATCGCAGCATCGGTCGTCAGCAGCAGGCCCGAGATGCTTGCTGCGTTCTGCAGGGCGATGCGTTCGACCTTGGTCGGGACGATGACGCCCATTTTGACCAGGTCGCCGTACTCCTGAGTCAGCGCGTTGAAGCCGAAGTTGGTTTCGGTGCTTTCTTCGATCTTGTTGGCGATGACCGAGCCGTCGAGGCCGCAGTTCTTGGCGATCTGCTTGACCGGAGCGGTGACAGCCCGACTGACGATGTCGATGCCGATGCGTTCGTCGCCGTCGCACTTCTTGCGGAGTGCATCGAGGACCTTGCGTGCGCGAAGGATCGCGACGCCGCCACCGGGCAGGATGCCTTCTTCGACCGCTGCGCGGCAGGCATGGAGGGCGTCTTCGACGCGGGCCTTCTTCTCCTTCATCTCGACTTCGGTCGCAGCCCCGACGTTGATCTGCGCGACGCCGCCAGCGAGTTTGGCCAGGCGCTCTTCGAGCTTCTCACGGTCGTAGTCGCTGCTGCTGGCCTCGATCTGGTGGCGGATCATGTCGATGCGCCCCTTGATGTCGCTCGACTTGCCCGCACCTTCGACGACGGTGGTGTTGTCCTTGTCGATCGTGACCTTCTTGGCCCGCCCGAGATCGGTGAGGGTGAGTTTCTCGAGGTCGATGCCGAGTTCTTCCATGATCGCGGTGCCGCCGGTGAGGGTGGCGATGTCTTCGAGCATGGCCTTGCGGCGGTCGCCAAAGCCAGGCGCCTTGACAGCCGCGACCTTGAGCACGCCGCGAAGCTTGTTCACGACGAGGGTGGCGAGGGCTTCGGAGTCGATATCCTCCGCGATGATGAGCAGGCTGTCGCCCGATTCGGCGATCTTGCCGAGGATGGGCAGCAGGTCCTTGGCGCTCGAGAGTTTCTTCTCGTGAATCAGGATGTACGGCTTCTCGAGGATGCACTCCATCGTCGCGGTGTTGGTGACGAAGTGGGGGCTGAGGTAACCCTTATCGAACTGCATGCCCTCGACGAGTTCGACTTCGGTGTCGAGGCTCTTGCCTTCTTCGACCGTGATGACGCCGTCCTTGCCGACCTTGTCCATCGCAGTGGCGATGATCTTGCCGATGGCTTCGTCTTGGTTGGCGCTGCATGTGCCGACCTGTGCGATTTCCTTGCTCGATGCGACCGGCTTGGACATGTTGTGCAACTCGGCGATCAGGGCGGTGACTGCCTTGTCGATGCCGCGCTTGATCTGGTTGGGGTTCGCACCGCTGGTGATGTTCTTGAGGCCTTCCGCGAAGATCGCCTCGGCGTAGATCGTGGCGGTGGTGGTGCCGTCGCCCGCTTCCTTCGAAGCCTTCGACGCGACTTCCTTGACCATCTGCGCGCCCATGTTTTCGTACGGATCGTCGAGCGTGATCTCCTTGGCGACGGTCACGCCGTCCTTGGTGACGGTCGGCGCGCCGAAGGACTTCTCGAGGACGACGACGCGACCGCTGGGGCCGAGCGTGACCTTGACGGCGTGAGCGAGTTTCTGCACGCCGCGAAGAATCTTCTCGCGGGCGTCGTTGCTGAATGCGATTTGTTTGGCTGCCATTTTCTGACTCCTGTTTGTTCTGAGGCACTAGGCCTTGGGCACTAGGCACTGGGTTGGTTACTGCGGCAATCCGATACGGATGTATGCGACCCGCTCGGCGTCGATGATGAAAATGCTCTGCCCGTCTGTGAGTTTGATCAGGTGATCGGGCTCATCGGGGACGAGCATGGCGTTGCGGACGATGAGTTGGGTGTTTGGCTCGGGAATGCCATGAAAGGCAAAAGTGGCCGAGCGTTGGCCCTTGAGTTCACCGAGTGCTTTGCGGAGTTGGTCGATGTTCATGAATCACTCTGCACCAGATTCAGTCGATGATCGCGAGAATGTCTTCCTCGGTCATGATGAGCAGTTCGCTGTCGTCGATCTTGACCTCGGTCCCGGCGTAGGACGAGAAGATCACGCGGTCGCCAGCCTTGACGGTCAGCGGGATGCGTTTGCCGGTCTCGGTGTTGAGCGAGCCATCGCCGACAGCCTTGATGGTCCCGCTCTTCGGGCGGTCCTTGCTCGATTCGGGGAGGTAGATGCCACTGTCGGTGCGATCCTGGGCTTCGTCGCGCTCGACGAGGATCTTGTTGTGCAGGGGGCGGACGGAGACGGATTTCCTGGTTTTGACGGCCATGAGTCTGATTCCTTTCTAAGAACGCCTTGTGCTGAGGCTTGTTGATGAGTGATCCGTGCGGACACCTGAAAAAACCGCGAAGTCAAACGCGACTGCGCGTGGTTTGCTATGAGGACTGTTCTCCTGGCCAGCGGTTGTGGTAGAAGCGCGAGAGGCAGCGCTGAAGCACGCCGAGCATGAGTTCAAGGTCGCCCTGGCCATGCGGGCGATCGACAACGGCAAAGACGCCCGCACGCAAGGCAGCTGCAATGTGTCGCGCATCGTCGCGGTGCGTGCTGGTCGGTTTGACCGCGACAATCGGAGGCGGCGCGTCGAGGCGCCGCAGAAGTTCGAGAATGCGAGGCCCGCCTTCGCTGGCATATCCAGCCGACGACGCCTCCATCGGCAGACCCAGATCGACGATCGCGATGTGGACCGGGCGTGACTGAATGACGCGGGTGGCTTCGCGGCCGGTGCCCGCGCGCAGCGAGCGGATGCCCATCGGTTCGAGTAGCGTCGGCAGACGCTCGACCCACGGGTTCTCGTGCCGACCGGCGTAGGAAAGAAGCAGGTTCAGACGAACGCCTCCCCCGGGGCCCGTGGGCGGGGCACCAAAGTCGTCGGGATGCGAGCGCACGTTCTGCATGCCACAGACGAGGCAAAGTGTGTGCCGGAAGGCAGACTCACACAAATACATTTATTACAAGCATTTAGAAAAGTATTACTGTCCTAGATACTGCCAATGGCACGCGCTCCGGGCTTAAAAGGTGCCAAATCGGCAGGCGGCTATCGAAGCCAATGGAGGCTTCGTGGCTGAGCGTGGGATTGTTCTGGGCACAGTATTCGGACTTCGGTCGGGATCGTTCTGTGGAGGTGCCATACACTCCATCCATGACGATGGTGGCGTGGATATTCCTGATCGTGGCAGCTGCCTTGGCTGGCGTTGTTGCGTACCTCGCGTTGGGCAGGGCCAGACTCTTCGCCCAGCATGCGACCGACCGTGCTCAGGCCGAAGCACTCGAGCGCACGCTGGTCGATTCACGCAGCGAGCTCGATCGCGCCCGTGCAACTGAAGAGCAGGCGCGCGACCGCATCGTCGAACTGAGCAAGGAGTGCGCGATGCTGCGCGAGAGGCTCGAAAACGCCGAACTCCTTCGGCAGGAACTCGAACGCCATGAGCAAAGGTTGCGCGAGTCGTTTGCTGCGTTGTCTAACGAGGCGCTCAAGTCTTCGCTGGCGTCGTCGCGCGAGGAGTTTCTCGCACACGCCAAGCCATACTTCGACGCAGCCAAGCAGGAGCACGCCAATCTCGTTAGGCCTATCGGGGAAACGCTGGAGAAGACTCGCGAGAGGCTTGAATCCATCGAGCGTGCGCGGGCCGAGAGCTTCGCCGCCTTGGGTAAGCATATTGACATGGTTTCCGGTGCGAGCGAAGGGCTGCGGAACGAAACCGAGCGACTGACTCGCGCGTTGAGCAGGCCCGAAGTGCGCGGTCAGTATGGCGAGATTCAATTGCGACGCGTCGCGGAACTTGCGGGGATGGTCAGCTATTGCGACTTCACGGAGCAGACGAGCACTCGCGATGGCGAGGGCAACCTGCTTCGACCGGATATGGTCGTGCGCCTGCCTAACGAGCGCGTCATCGCGGTCGATGCTAAGACCAATACCTATGCGTACCTCGAAGCTGTCAACGCTCGCGATGAGGCTGAGCGAGAGAAGCATCTTGACCGATTCGCAGGGCATGTGCAGGATCAAACCAAAAAACTATCGGACAAGCGATATTGGGCACAGTTTGACGGCGCTCCGGAGTTTGTCGTCATGTTCGTGCCCGGAGACCACTTCATTGATGCAGCACTGGCCCGTCGGCCTGATCTGCTCGAGACCGCCGCCCAGCAAAATGTCATCCTCGCGAGTCCCTCAACATTGATTGGGTTGCTGCGGGCTGTGGCTGTGGGATGGCGCGAGCATCGACTGGCGGAAGAAGCGCAGGCCTTGTTACAGCTTGGTGCCGAACTGCACGATCGGGCCGCTACAACCTTTGAACACGCACGAAAACTTGGCGATTCCATCCGCCAAAGTGTTGATCGCTACAACAGCCTCGTGGGATCGATCGACCAGCGGATGCTGCCGACGCTGCGCAAGTTTGAAGAAGGCGGAGCCCGGAGTCCCAAGAAACTGCCCGAACTGTCCGAAGTCGAGGCACAGCCGAGGCTGCTCCAGGCAGGCGAATGAAGCATCGCAAAGTTTGATCTCCCGATCACTTGGTCAGCACCACGACCCCAAGCAGGATCAACACCACACCCGCAACCTTGCGTGCTGTCATCGGCTCTCCGAGCAGCAGCCAGCCGAGCACGACTCCCGTCGCAGGCGCGAGAGCGAACGCGATGGGTTTGATGCGCGAGATCTCGCCGAGCGACAACGCGGCGTAAAAGAAGATTAACGCAGCCGCCCCGGCGACGAGCCCCGAGCCAAGGATGATCTTGCTCCATGTCGCACCCGAGACGCCGCGCAGCGGCTGGGCCTCGACTGCGCTGAAATCTCTCGCAATGAAGAACGCGATGACGATCAGCGGCAGGGCGACGAGGGAACGGAACATGACAGCCGCAAAGGGGCCGATTTCCTTGGAATGCAGGGCCGAGCGCGTCGCAACTTCCCCGACGCCCCAGCACAGCCCCGCTGCAATGGCGAGCAGAATAGCCTTCATGGGGCAAAGCGTATCCGCGAACCCAGACCGGCGTGTTCGGCGCGCCTGCTTCTGCTCGCTCGAACCGGCCAGAGCAGTTGCTCAATCAACTTTGATCGGCGCGACCGCTGTCTCGCCCGATGGATCTTCGCGAACGATCTGGATTCGGGCATCGGCGGTACGCAGGTGCAGATCACGCTGTGGGAAAGCGATCTCGACATCGTTTTCGCGGAACGTCTTGAGAATGCCCATGTGCATCTGGTGTCGCGTGGCGACGAAGTTGCTGATGCTTGCAATATGGCAGCGCACCTCAAAGTTCAGCGTGCTGTCGCCGAAGCCCAGGAACAGTGCCTGAGGCGGAGGATCGCGCAGCACGAGTTGATTCTGATTCGCTACACGCAACAACAGTTCGACAACCTTGTCAACATCCGAGCCGTAACTGACACCGACAGGGATGATGACGCGCAGGACCGGATCGGTCAGTGTCCAGTTGATCACCTGATCAGTGATAAACGTGCGGTTGGGAATGATGAGTTCCTTGCGGTCCCAGTCGGTGATCGTGGTTGCCCGCATGCGGATTCGCGTGACGTTGCCCGATACGCCACCCACTGTGACGGTATCACCCACGCGGATCGGCCGTTCCGCGAGGATTATGAGCCCGGAGACAAAGTTGGCAAAGATCTCCTGAAGTCCGAATGCGAGTCCAAACGTCAGTGCGGCGGCGAGCCATTGGACCTTGCTCCACGAGATGCCGATGGCGTTGAATGCGATCGTGATGCCCACAATCGCGATGACATATCGAAGGACCGTGCTCAGCGCGTACCGGCTGCCTGCGTCAAGCGGAAGTTGCTGAAGGACGACAATCTCGACCAGCCCCGGAAGATTGCGAAACGCCAGAATTGTTGCGAGCAGGACGATAAAACCAAGCCCCAGGTCGGCGAGTGTTACGACGACCGTTGAGGTCGCTGGTGACTCAGCTGGCGAAGAAACACTGGATAACAAGCCGGTCGGTGAGAGGGTCGTCGAACCGCTTGCAGGCGAAGCGGATGGAGTTGTCGCTGGGGGGGCGTCTGGAGCGTCGGTCACAAACGGTGCGAGTTCGAGTTCTGGCACCACGCCATCGCGATCGCCCTGTGCAATGTGCATGCGCGGCCAGACTTCAACACGATCGAGCATCTTGAGTGCTGGCAACACCGAAGCCCAGGTCGCGTACAAGCCCAGCACGAGTGAAACAACAATGGCCAGGCGAAACAGTTGCTGTGTCTGCGCACTGATGGCTGGGAGGTCCAGTTTCTCTTCCTCGATCGGCGCGCCACCATCGGCACCCGTCGATTCGCCGCGCGCTTGTTCGCGGCGGCGTCGCGCGTCTTCAATGGCAACCTTGCGCCGGGCAAGAAAGAGCCAGCGCTGCAGAAAGGCGTTGATGAGTATCAACGACAAGATCAGCGCCAGCGTGGCCTGAAACCGCGACTCGAGTTGAATCGCGGTGTAGTGATATCCCAACCACGACACCGTTGCAAACAACAGGGGGAGCGCCACCACCAAAGGGAACCAGACATAGCGCAGTCGATCAATCGCGCCATCAGGATTGCGCTTGCAGTATTCCCCGATCACCGCGCCGTGAGGACGAAGCACACGCTCAAGCCACAATGACAGCAAAACCAACTGCGTCGTGAACGCCAGGCGGCCCAGAGTCGCAACCGATGACTCGACCCCGAGGCGCTCGAAGTATTCCGAAATTCCGAAGGCAATCAGCGTCGGCGTTATGAACCAGTGCAGGTGAAGGCGGATCGCGCGCACCGAAGCCGTCGGCCAGCGGAAGTGGGCATCGAGCAGCCCCCCGGGCTGGGCCAAGCGAGAGAGCGCGATCAGTGGCAGACCGAGCAAGGCTGCCGATTGCAGGCCGTGCGCCAGTGCGATCGCTGTGGCCCCCTGATCGATCGGGCTGGCGCATATCCATCCCAGGTTCCACAGAAACAACGGGAGCGGCAGTGCCGTCCCCGCCGTCATCGCGAACGCCCGCAGCGTGTGCTCGAACGAATCCGTCCGGTAACTGCCGACGCTCTTTGCAGTCTCCTTGAGCAACTTGCGGCACCTGCGAGCGACGACAAACGATGCAATTGTGAGGAGCGCAAGCCCGACCGAAACGGGCGTACGCTTGATGGCCGAACGCCATGTCAGTTCAAAAGCCTGCGCCCACGCCGATGGATCGAGCGTCAAGGCGATGGACTTCGCAAAATCCTGCAAGCGTGGCAGCCCATCAACCGATACGCTTCGGATCCAGAGGATGCGCTCTTCGATGAATCGTTCGTACGCGCTCGCCGCTGCGAGGTATTCCTGCGTGGTCTCTTCGACCTCGATCAGGAGATTAAAGTGTGTCGTTGCATCTGCTACGAGGCGGTCAAGAGTGTCGCGGCGATTGATGGCCAGCTCACGCGCGACTGCTTCGATGTCGAGTCGCACCGTCTCCGATTCCACCGGACCAACTTGTTGCATGAGGGACTCGACGGTCGTGCTGATGTCGCCAGCGCCCGACCGCTCTTCCTGCCGCTCGATGAGTGTGACCTGGGCCTGTTCCAATTGCTGGCGCGCCGTGCGGAGTGACCGCTTGAGGTCCGACACGTTGGGCAGCATCTCATATTGCCGACGCAGAAGCAGTCCCGTTGCCCGGTTCAGCCCGGTCGCCACGATGCGACGCCGCACGGACTGATATCCCTCGCGCATCGCTGCCAATCCCACTCGCATCTGCCGCAGATCCTCGGTATCCTGGTCGATGCGTTGCGTGGTGCCCTCGCGGCCGACCCGCAGATCAGCGAGTTCCTTGTTCCTATCCGCAAACTCCTGAAGCACCGGGTGTTGGCGGGCCGCCTCGCGGCGCAATCGCTCGGCTTCGAGTGCAGCAGCCTGCGCCTCAAGCTGGCGCCGATCGCTCACAAGCCGCTGAAAAATCTCAATCAATTTATCGGCGTTTCCGACCTGTCGCAGTGCCCGGTCTCGCCGCGCTGGTGTGATGTCTCGCCGCGCGTCATAGCACCGCACCTCAGCCTCGAGCGCCTCGATCTCACGCATCGCCGCCATGCGCTGCGCCTGGGCAGCCACACGACGCGCCTCGATCACCAGGCTCGGCTCGGCAGTAGCAAGCCCCCGAATGTCCTGATCCAACTCCGAAACACGCGCTCGCAGTTGAGAGACAAGATCCAGTGCCACAGGACGACGTTCCACACGCCGCGACGACTCGTTCTGCCAGTACTCTGCCTGCTGGCGTGCGGCCGCCAACTCCGCCCGAGCCTGCTCAAGCCCTTGTTCGAGTTGCGACAGCGTCGCGTCGGGTGGGATGTTCGGTCTCGGGTCAGCTGGTGGGGCCGAGAGTTCCGCTCGAATCTGTTCAAGAAACGCCGGAGCCTCGGCGGTCAGTCGATTGAACTCGACCATCCGCGCCGTTGAGTCTTCGAAACGCTGGAGATTCAACAACGCATCACGAAGCCGTTCGAGAATGGCTGTCCGCGTCGCCTCGTCAATCTCGGTCGCCTGCTCGAAATGCGCGATGCGAGATTGAATGAACTCGGTCGAGATTGCCGGTTGCTCGGGCTGAACCTCTGGTTGCGTCGCCCAAGCTCCAGCCGAGAACACGGGCACGATCAACGCGAGAACGAGCACCAGCGCCCGCACCATGGCCATCACCGCGTACATTTCTGCATACTTCCTCATCGAGTGGTAAGTGTACGGTGAGAATTTGTGCAATGCACGCGGCCTGGACGAACCGCTCACTCGCGCTGCATATTTTTAGCTCATGATGAGCCATACCGCGCTTGTCGAAATCATTCGCCCACCGACTTGACCTCGACTCCAAGCCCGTTACACTCGCTCCACATGCATCAAGAGTCCCGGGAAGCCTCTCAAAGGTCCCGGGCGGCAACCGAGCAGAAAACCTGCCACGGTGCCGAGGCCAGCCCCGACGTGGGGAACGATGCGGACGGTTCTTTGAACCGTCAAAATACAGCAGCGACGTTCGCTGCCTCCACGTCGACTCTGGTCCGCTGTTGGTGTCGTGAAAAGGAGTTTCACGACATGTCCTTTTGCGCCGACCTTTGTTTCGATACTCTCTGCGTTACAGCTGGCCGAACCGCTCGCGATGGCGACCCACTGGTCACGCCTCTGGTTCAGTCCACCACCTTCACTCGCGCCGGCATCACCAGCACCGCGCCGCATGCCTATTCGCGTGTGTCCAACCCGACAGTCGCAGCCCTCGAATCTGCACTTGGTTCGCTCGAAGACGCGCCTCCGGCTGTGTGTTTTGGTTCCGGGCTTGCCGCTGAAACCGCACTTTTCCTCGCATTCCTGCGAGCTGGCGATCATGTCGTGTGCGGCCGACACGTTTATGGCGGAACTTCGCGACTGCTCCGCGATCTCCTGAGCGGGCTTGGCATCACATGCACATTCATTGACTCGACACGCCTCGACGAACTTGCTGCCGCATTCACACCCAGCACACGACTCGTCTTTATCGAAACCCCAGCAAACCCAACGCTCGAAGTCTCTGACATCGCAACCATTGCTGCAGTGACTCATCGCGCCGGCGCGCTTCTGGCGGTCGACAACACCTTCCTCACGCCCGTGCTTCAGCAGCCGCTCGATCTGGGCGCAGATTTTTCTGTCTACTCCACGACCAAGTTCATTGAAGGGCACTCGGCCGCGCTCGGCGGTTCGCTCGTCTCGCGCCATACCCAGCACCTCGATCGACTGCGCTTCATTCGCAAGTGCACTGGAGCGATCCAATCACCACTCAACGCGTGGCTCACGCTACAGGGCCTGCGCACACTCCCGCTTCGCCTTCGCGCCCAGTCCTCGACTGCAGCCACAATCGCTTCATTTCTTGCAGATCACCCTCAGGTCGACCGCGTCTGCTACCCCGGGCTTTCTATCGGCGAGCAGGCCACCATCGCGGCGCGTCAACACCTCGGAGCGCATGGTGCGGTCGTCTCCTTCGAACTCGCTGGCGGACTTCAAGCAGCCCATCGTTGCGTCGAACACCTCAGCCTCTGCACGCTCGTCGAGCATGTTGGGTCAGTCGAGACTCTCGTCACCCACTCAGCCACCATGACTCATGCCGACGTTCCACGCGAAGAACGTCTCGCTGTCGGCATCAGTGATGGGCTTATACGCATTTCCGTCGGTCTCGAAGCACCCGACGCCATCATCGCCGATCTCGCACAGGCCATCGAATTTTCACAGGACATCGCCACCCCACACATCAGCACAGGAGGCGTCGCATGCACCGCCCGCTGATTGTGCTCAAGCTCGGAGGCTCCGTTCTTACCAGTGAGACAACCCTCCGTCGAGCCGTTCATGAGATCTACCGTTGGCGTCGCGAAGGCTGGCGCGTCGTCGCCGTCGTCTCCGCGCTGGCTGGCGAGACCGACGCGCTGCTCAACGCCGCGCACCGCGCATGTCCGGATGCCACTTCCGTCTCCGTTGCAGGGCTTGCCGCCATCGGTGAATCTCGCAGCGCAGCACTGCTCGCGCTCGCGCTCGATCGCGCAGGCCTGCCCGCTGCAACACTCTCGCCCGCAGCGGTCGGCCTGCGCGCAACCGGCGACCCACGCGATGCCGAACCCGTCGCGCTCAACCGCACCTACTTTGACGCGTGGTTCGATCGCGATCACGCGATCATTGTTCCGGGTTTCATCGGTATCGATGATCTCGGGCGCACCGTCACGCTTGGTCGCGGAGGGTCCGATCTCACCGCCCTTCACATCGCTTGCAATCTCGGGGCCGAGTGTTGCCGCCTTGTCAAGGATGTCGATGGTCTGTACGTCTCCGATCCCGCGCGACCAGGCCCCGAGCCACTTCGCTATGAGCACGCAACGTACGACGACGCGCTCGCAACCGATGGTTCCATCATCCAGCACAAAGCCTTGCGCTACGCAGCCGCACGCAATCTCTCCTTCGAGATCGGCCGCCTCAACGGCACGCGCCCCACACGCATCGGCCCCGGCGCAACTCGTGTCTCGCGCAATCACGATCGGCCGCTTCCCAAGCGAGTAGCCATCCTCGGGCTCGGCACAGTCGGTCTCGGAGTGTTCGATCTCCTGCAGAGCCTCGAGGACGAAGTCGTCATCAGCGCTGTCACAGCCCGCGACCACTCAAAACAACGCAGCATTCACGTTCCAGCCGACTACTTTGCATCGAGCATCACCGACGCCGTGCGCAACGCCGACATCGTCGTCGAGGTCATCGGCGGGCTAGAAACCCCGCGCAATGCTGTGCACGCAGCACTCGAAAGCGGCGCTTCCGTTGTCACCGCCAATAAGGCGCTCATCGCCAGTGATGGGCCACACTTGAAGAGTCTCGCCCGCGAGAACAATTGTTCGCTGCGGTCATCAGCCTCGGTCGGGGGCAGTGTACCAGTCCTCGAACGCATCGCTTCACGCCCGGGCCACCGTCTGTGCGCCCTGCGTGGCATCCTCAATGGCACCACCAACTTCATCCTCGATCAACTCGCTCAAGGACAATCCATCGAGGCCGCCATCATCGCCGCTCAAGCACTCGGGTTTGCCGAAGCCGATCCTTCACGCGATCTTCTCGGCATCGACGCAGCCGAGAAACTCTGCGTCATCGCGCAACACGAAGTGGTTAATGCACACCTCTCGCTCGACTCTGTTGCCATTGAATCGCTCACCGATGGCTTGCGTCGCCTCGGCTCGCCAGCACCCGCTCGCATTGTGCGACACATTGCTACTCTGGCGATCGATCTCGAAGGCCGCATCACCGCCAGCGTCAGCCTCGCTGTGGTTGACGCTCTCGACCCGCTCGCTGCTATTCATGGCTCCGGTAACGCCGTCGAACTGATCTGGGACGACGGAGTGCGCGAGTTCATCTCGGGCCAAGGTGCGGGGCGATGGCCCACTGCCGAAGCCGTCGTCGCCGACGTGCTCACGCTCTGTCGCCAGCAGCGCAATATCGACTCATCGCTCATCGCCCGCGAGGTGCAGCATGCCTGAAACGCCCACCATCGCCATCATCGGTGCTACCGGTGCCGTCGGGCGCGAAGCCTTGGCCATTCTCGCAGAACTCCATTGGCCGATCGACCGAGTCATCGCCATGGCGTCTGCTCGCTCAGCCGGATCGTCGCTCCCGTTCGGCGCGGGTGAGATTCGTGTCGAAGAGTTCAATCTCGATCAACTCGAGCATGCCGCCTGCGCGATTCTCTGCACCGACTCAGCCCTCTCTCGCGAGTATGCGCCACTTCTGATCGACCGGGGCATCGTCGTGATCGACAATTCTTCTGCATTTCGCTTGGATCCGCGCGTGCCTCTCGTCGTACCCGAGATCAACGCCAGCACGATAGCCCCCGATGCCCTGTTGATTGCCAACCCCAACTGCTCGACCATCATCATGCTTCTTGCCCTTGAGCCGCTGCGCATACGATTCGGTATCGACGAGGTCATCGTCTCGACCTACCAAGCCGTTTCGGGCGCGGGCATTGCGGGCATTGATGAACTGCACGACCAGACGCGTGCCGCACTCGAGGGTCGTCAAGTGCCGCCATCTGTGTTTCCTCACTCGTGCGCATTCAATGTGTTTCCGCACGAGTCCCCGCTCGATCCCGATACTGGCCGCAATGGCGAAGAGGTCAAGATGATTGCCGAAGCCCAGCGAATCTGGGATCACCCCGGCCTGAGCGTCATCCCCACCTGCGTGCGTGTGCCTGTCGTGCGCGCACATAGCCAGTCGATTCTCGTTACGCTTCGCACCCCCGCCACAATTTCCGACGTGCGCACCGCAATCGGCGCAGGCCCCGGCCTTCGTGTTGTGGATGATTGGGCCAACGCAATTTTTCCCACGCCTCACGACGCTGCAGGCGGCAACGATGTCCTCGTCGGTCGTGTGCGCAAAGTCGACGCTCCCGAGCAACCCCACACTCCGACACACCGCTTCCAGGTCTGGGCCTGTGGCGACCAACTCCGCAAGGGTGCAGCGCTCAACGCACTTCAGATCGCCCAGCATCAACTTACCGCGCGCCCGCCTGCGCGCAGACATCAACGGCGATCGACAACCCCGCAACATGCCCACTCGCCCACGCCCATTGGAAGTTGAACCCCCCGATGCGCCCGTCCACATCCAGAATCTCTCCAGCCAGCCAAAGTCCTTCGCACACACGGCTGCGCATCGTCTTGACCTCGACTTCACTCAGCGGTATCCCCCCAGCCGTCACTTCCGCATGCGTGAACCCTCGGTCTCCCGCGGTATTCACCTCACACTCGACCAGCGCATGCGCCAGCGTACGCCGCACATCGCGCGTCAGGGCAGACCCCGCAGTTGTCGCGTCAGCACCAGCCTGCACGCACAACCAGAGCGCCAGTCGCTCGGGCAATTGCTCGCGGAGCCACGCGCCGATGCTGCGCTTTCCGATCGCCAGAAGGGCCGCGTCAGCCTCTTCAAAGCGTGTCTCCCCAAGCCAGTTGATGACGAGCCTCGCATTGGGGTCCGACCTTCTCGCGTCAAGATACCATCGGCTCGCATCAAGCACGCCCGGCCCGCTCAGTCCAAAGTGTGTGCACAGAATGCTGTTCGTGAATGCAGCCAGTTTTTTTCCGCTACCGCTGCGCACTTCGACCCGCGCGATCGTACTGATCCCGCTCAACTCAGTGATCCACCGCGACGGCTCACTCACAACCAGTGGCACGAGCGAAGGAAAGATCCGCGATGTCGTCGAGTGACCAAGCGACCTCGCGAACTCATACCCGAGACCGTCCGATCCTGACTTCGGTAGCGCCTTGCCCCCGGTCGTCAGCACCACACGCCGCGCCCGCACCAACTCTCCCGAATCTCCCTCGCGACGCACCACAAACTCTTTGCCGTCGCGCTCGATCGCGCCGACCCGCCAAGGGTAAACGAGTCGTGTACCGACCCGCGCCGCCTCGCGCACCAGCGCATCGAGCACCGTTCGTGCGCGGTCTGTTATCGGGAAGAGCTTGCCCGTGTCTTCGCGCTTGAGTTTCACGCCGATGCTTTCGAAGAACGCGACTGTCTCAGGCACGTCGAGCCGCCGAAGAACGCTGCGAATCGCCCCAGGCGTCGAGCCGGTGTACTGCTGCTCATCGACTTGATAGTGCGTGACGTTGCAGCGACCTCCCCCAGCCACCAAAATCTTCGCTCCGATGGTGCGTGCGCCGTCGAGCAGCAACACGCGAGCTGGGCGATGCTCTGCTTCCAGTGCCCGGCCCAGCGCGATCGCAGTCATCAACCCTGCCGCACCAGCACCAACAATCACGACATCCGCCTGCTCGCTGTTCATGCAGCCACACGGTATTCCAGGCTTCCCCACTTCCCCAGCAGGGGGACATCACCCCATAGCAAAAACTGGGAAACTGCTGTGTTCGGTCCGCAAGATCTGTTATGCTCTAATCGACTACAGGGCGAAGGGGCCCTGCAGTGGTTCATGTAGACCAGAAGGGGAGTCCATAATGAAGAAGTTTCTTGCATGCCTCGCGCTGTCGAGCTCGGTGGCCTTTGCGGCCTCCGATCTCAGTTCGCCTCTCATTCCACAAGCCGAGCAAACCACTCCGCACGCCACGACCTTCACGCTCGATCACGAAGGTTATCAGGCCTTGCTCGGGGTGCAATCTGTGGTCATGACCGATTTCACACTGGCCGATGGTGTGCAGGCCACGCTGCGTCTCTCACGTCGCAATGTCTTCGCTCCGGGTGCCGAACTGCTCCTCATGACCGATGAGGGCGAGGTCCGCCTCGAACAGCCCGAGATGGCCATGTTCGGTGGATATATCGACGGCGACCCCGACTCAACCGTCTTCCTCTCCTTCTCGCCTTTCGGCGTCGAGGGATTCATCGACGCCATGGGCCAGACCTGGATCATCTCCTCCGGTGCCTACGCCGATGAACTGCCCATCGCGATCTTCAACCTCACCGCTCTTCCCGAAGGCATCATCAACTGGGCCGAGTTTCAGTGCAACGCCGACCAACTCGATCAGAACATGCGACCGATCGATCCGCAAGGCGGCCAATCACCCCGCGGCGTCGGCGGCTGCTTCAACATCGACTTCGCCATCGAAACCGATCAGGAATACCTCGGCATCTTCGGCGGCAATCAGACCGCAGCCAACACCTACCTCGCCACACTTTGGGGCGCGATGACCGAAATCTACACACGCGACGTCAACACCACGCTTACTGTCGTCTGGACACGCCTCTGGACCACCACCGACCCATGGAACTCGGGCAACACGACCGACCAGCTCTTCCAATACCGCGACTACTGGCAGGCCAACATGGGCTCCGTGCAGCGCGACCTTGGCCACTTCATCTCCGGGCGCGGCCTCGGCGGCGGCGTCGCCTGGCTCCCCGGAATCTGCGGTGGACAGTTCGCCTACGGCCTCAGCGCCAACATGAACGGCTTCTTCCCGTACCCAATCCAGAACAACAGTTCCCAGAACTGGGACCTCATGGTCGTCTCACACGAAATCGGCCACAACGTCGGCGCGCCCCACACCCACCAGGCAACCCCCGTCATCGACGGGTGCGGCAACGGCAACTGCAACGTCGGGCAGAACGGCACCATCATGAGTTACTGCCACACATGCCCCGGCGGAATGTCCAACGTCCGCATGGAGTTCCACCCACTCACCATCGACAATGGCGGCGGAGCCGGTGCGAGCATCATGCCCACCCTCAACGCCTCCAGCTGTGGCCTTCAGACCGCGTGCTCGGGCATCGCCTTCGTCTTCCCCAACGGCCTCCCGACGTTCGCTCAGCCTAACGGTTCGACCGTTCTGCTCGTCGATGCAGTCGGCGCGGTTGATCAGCCCATCCCTGGCACCGGCATGCTGCACTACGACAATGGGTCAGGTTTCACCGCTGTAGCGATGACCGAGAACTCCCCCAACTCGTACTCTGTCAATCTCCCTGCAACGGCTTGCGGCGGAAACATCGAATACTTCGTCTCGGCCATGGCATCTGACGGCAACACCTACTACAGCCCATCCAATGGCTCCAACACAGTGCCGGTCGCCACTTCTGTCGCCACGTATGTCGATCTGAACTTTGAAATCGCTGGCGGATGGTCCGTTCAGAACATCGCAGTCTCCGATGGCGGTTGGGAGCGCGGCATTCCCGCTGGCGACGGCTCACGCCAGGATCCCACCACCGACTTCGACGGCTCCGGTCAGTGCTGGCTCACCGGTAACCGTCCCGGCAACAGCGACCTCGACGGCGGACCCACCATCCTCAACAGCCCAGTCTTCGACCTCTCCATGACGGTGAATCCGACGCTCAGCGTCGCGCGTTGGTTCCAACTGGCGACGACCAACGACGACACTTTCTCCATCGAAGTCTCTGACAATGGTGGTTCGACCTGGGTCGTCGCCAACAGCGTGACCGGTTCAGTGAGCGGTTGGAACCTCGTCACCTTCCAGATCTCCGACTTCATCTCACTCAACAACCAGTTCCGTGTCCGGTTCGTCACCTCTGACAACCCCAACAACTCAGTGCTCGAAGCGGCTGTCGATGCCCTTCGCATCTCGGAACTGATCTGCGCTCCCGCATGCCCCGCCGACTGGAATGGCGATGGGCTCGTCGACTTCTTCGACATCCAGGCATTCCTCGCCGACTTCAGCGCTCAGAATCCCGAGGCTGATCTCAATGGCGACAGCCTCTTCGACTTCTTCGATGTCCAGATTTATCTGGGCATCGTCTCGGCCGGCTGCTAAGCCCACGTCCCTCTGACACCTTTACGAGCACCCTGGAAACGGGGTGCTCGTCGTTTTGTCCCCAAATCGGGCTATCTGCCACACATTTTCTACCACCTCGGCCTCTCTTTGCTGAGAGAATCTCCCGCTCAATCGCAGAGGTCTTTTGGAGCCTGCATCTCGATGCGGGTCTCGACGAGCCGGGTGTGCGGCCCCGAAGCTCGCCATGCACCTCGCCGCAGCGGAGTCGTCGAGATGAACGCAAACGGATCCATGCAGCACCTGCTCGGTCAAATCGCATCGTTGCCTCGCATGTCACTGGTCCTCGCCTGTGCCGGGCTTGCCTTGCTCTGCGGCACGGCACAGGCCCAATTCACCGTCAATGCCTTCTTCGACGCGCCCGCGGTCAATCCCGTTCTCGGTTGTGATGCCGATGCATCGATCCCCGGCGACCAGTGCACACTGCGCTCCGTGATTCAGCACATCAACACACTCCCGCCCGGAAACTACACCATCACGATGCCCGTCGGTTTCTTCCTGCTCAGCCACACAGGGCATGCAGAAAACGCTGGCGTGACCGGCGATCTTGATATCCACCGCAACATCGCCATTCGCGGTGCCGGGCTGGGCGCAACGTTCATCGATGCTTCAGTCCTCGGCGATCGCATCTTCGACGTCCGCGCAGCAGTTCGACTCTCGCTGGCCGATCTCGGGCTCTACAGCGGCACCGCTGTCCCGGGCATTGCTGGCGTCGAGTCCGGCGGAGCCATTCGCGCCGTTGCCGGCAGCACCATCGAATTGAGCAATACCGAAGTCAGCGGCTGCTCCGCAACTGGTGGCATCGCCGCTCATGGCGGTGCCATCGACACGCTCGGAGACCTCATTCTCACCAACTGGAATCAGTTTCACAACAACCACGCAACCGGATTCGGCGGGGCAGTTCATCTCGCAGGCACCGGCAGCATCGTCGGAGCATACTTCGACCACAATCGCGCCGATCGTGATGGCGGCGCAATTCGTACCACCGTCGCCAGTCCCAATCTCCGTGTCATCAACACACGCTTCTTCCGCAACGATTCACTGGCAGCTGGCGGAGCCATCAACGTCCGCGGCCCAACCTCCGTCGATGCCTGCGACTTCGAGGGAAACACCAGCATCGGTGTCGGCGGTGGCATCAACACCTTCTCTAACCTCGACATCACCGGCACGCGAATCTTCGGCAACGCCAGTCAATCCGGCGGCGGAGCGCTCAACGTCGCAGGTCTCGCTGTCGCAACCATCCGTGACTCCATGCTCGAACTCAACTTCGCCCACACCAGTGGCGGCGCGATCACCAACTCCAACTCATGCACCATCCGCAACTCAACCCTCGCAGGCAACATCGCTCACGGCGATCAACTCAACGAACTCGGTGGCGGCGCTATCTACAACTTCCGAAACCTTACCATCATCAACTCCACCATTAGCCACAACACTACCCCCAACGGTCTTGGCGGCGCAATCCTCAACCTCACCGGCGGCGACATCAACCTTGTCCATGTCACCCTCGGATACAACACCGCCATGCTCCCGGGCACCGGCGACACCATTCACAACGGCACACCCTCAGGCGGCGCAACACTCCGCTCAACACACTCCATCTTCGTGAACATTCCAGGATCGATCAACCCAGGCGTCGCAGGTACATCGCTTCCGCTCATCTCCCTTGGCTTCAACTTCGACGCCGACGGCACCGCGGGCTTCGCAGGCCCCGGCAACATCAACGGCACACTCGCCATGCCCATCGACCCGTTCATCAGCCCCCTCGGGCTCCATGGCGGACCGACGCTGACGCAACGCCTCATGCCAGGCAGCCCATGCATCGACGCCGGTAACATTAACTTCAGCGTCGATCCCAACGGAAACACGATCATCGAAGATCAACGCCACCACCCTCGCCCGTGGTACCAGCCCGATATCGGCGCATTCGAACGCCTCTGTATTGCAGATTACAACAACGATGGAGTGGTCGACTTCTTCGATGTGCAGGCATTCCTTGCCGACTTCGCCAGCCAGCACCCCCGCGCAGACCTCAACGGCGACGGCGCGTTCAACTTCTTCGATGTCCAGATCTTCCTCGCCAACTTCTCGACCGGATGCCTATAGCACGCAGAACGTCAACCGCTGCACGTGGTAAACAAAACGCAACGGGCGCCCCTGAGTGAACAGGGGCGCCCGTTCTCATTGCTTCGGTCCACCAGAGGTCAGGAGTCGCTCTCGTCGACGCACTCTCGCATCGCGCCCGGACCCAACTTCAGTGCATTCTTTCCCTGTTTCTTGCTCTCGATCGCCAACTGATCGGCCCGCTCCAGCAGCGACTGTGGATCCTGCCCGTCCCACGGATACGTTGCCAATCCACCCGAAATCGTCAGCGATCCAGGCGCGTCGTGACCCAGTTTCGGGAACGCCGCCCCACAGATCTGCGACTGAAACCGCCGCGCGATCCGATAAATCGAATCTGGCGGCTTGCTCGTCGGGACCCGCGGGCCACGAGGCTCATAAAAGATTACCGCAAACTCATCGCCCCCGATGCGGCACACCCGGTCCGAAGGCCGAATCACGCTGCGCAGCAACCGTACCGTCTCGCGCAGAATCTCGTCACCAGCGGAATGTCCGTGCTGATCGTTGAACTGCTTGAAACCGTCAAGGTCGAACACCATCACCGTCACGCTGTGCCGGGCACGCTTGGCCTGATCAATTGCATTCGACAAGTACCGTTCGAAGTATCGGCGATTCCACGCCCCCGTCAGCGGGTCAGTCAGCGCTTCAAGTCTCTGGTACCGATTCTGCTGTTCGAGCGTCAGCCACGCCCCGAGCCACACCGCGTGCGCGTCCAGATCCGTCTGGATCGCCGGCGTTGGAGCGATCAGGTACCCTACCCGTCGGCCCTCGACCACCACCTCCGACGCAATCGAGCCCTCACCCTCAGCCTGATGCCCCGCGAACGACACCGTGTTGTGTCCGAGGCGTTCGCGAATCATCTTCAGCGCGACATTCAACACCTCGCCGCCGCTGAGGACCCGCTCGATCAGTTCCAGATCGCCCACTGCGCGGGCAGTGCTCGGAGCATCGCTTCGGCCGGCGAACACCTCGATCGCCGGAACGAGAAACTCGCCCCCAAGCCGCATCTCGACGATTGATCTCAGTTCGTCGGGCTTCATGTCGCTTGTCACCACCCCGTGGATCATGTCTCGAAGCGTCGGCTCACACGGACCAATGTGCACAATGCACAGAGTCCGATCGACGAAACCCATCGCTTCAATAAAATCTTTCGTAGCCGGTACTGGAGACGTGCCCGCAGAAAGAGCCACCACAACCGGAACCCCCGGCACCGGGGGGGTAGAACTGACGACCGCCACCACCTCAATCAGCGAGCGCAGACGGGTCACTTCCACTGCCTGGTCCCGGAGCAGTTCATCCACATTTCCATCGCTCCCTACCACGAGGACACGAAGTCCGCGCAGTGGGGGGCCGCCAGTTGTGACGCCCTCGTATTCCACTGATTTCTCTCGATCGAGTACGATGTCTACACACATCATGCCTCAGAATTCCCCGCCTGATCAGGGTGTTTCAAAGAAGCAAGCTCTCGACTGGTCAAAATGGAGGGCTGAGTTTCCCCACCTTCACAATTTTGTTCTGCGTTATCGGACTCTTCGGCCCCCGCGCCAACTTCTTCAGAGATCTTGAGCCCGTCCTCATCGACCGGATCCCGGGCGCTTGCCGAGGCCGTCGTGTTCGTGCTTGCCATCGCACGCAGTTTCGGCTCGCGCTCCGCGTCATACACCCAGTGTGTCGCTTGAGGGGCATAACGCTCGGCAACGTCCAGCACATCAGAGACCGAACGCAAGCGCCCAGGCTCCATCAGCAACAGAATCAGCGGCGTGTGTGCGTCATGCTGATACAACCTGCACAGCTCGGCTGTCGCCCAACTTGCCGTATCGCACTCAACAAACCACACACCCCGCTGCGAAAGCGCAAGCCGCAGATCGGCAGGAACCTCCGCACGCGAAGGGTGCCACAGCACACACCGAGCATGCGGGCGGTAGGGGTTATCACCCGAAACAGAACTCATAGATCGAGTCTAGCCTCCCTGATTCGCGGGTGATCGTTGGCACTTAACGCCTTGGTTCGCCCCGGCGTGTCTGCCGCTCTGGGTCTTCCCCCTGAGCAATTGCCCGCACTTCTATAAGCGTGATACGTGGTTCCTGCTCACAGGTTTTGCAGGGAGATAGCAATCTCGTCCGCGCCGTCACCCCCCCCGACCTGCGCAAGCCTCTGGCGCAGGCTCTGACGCAACGCATCATCCGAAAGCAAGCGGCTCACCTGCGCCCGGTGTGTGCGCACATTCGCGTCGGCGTCAATGAGATCCTCGATCAGGATCGCGCCCTTGGAGTCCACCAGTGGCTGAGCATTGTGCTTCTGGTGTGCGTCACGGTGATACGGATAGGGCATGAATATCGTCGGGACGCGATTGATCCAGACTTCAGCTACGCTGCCCGCGCCGGCACGTGAAAGCGCCGCATCGCACGCACCCCACATGAGTCCGACGTCATCCACAAGCCCGACCACCCGCGCGCTCACAGACAACGCACGATAACGGCCTTCGACTTCTTCATGCTGATCTTCGCCAGCCTGATGCAGAATCTGCCACCCCTCAAAGATCTCAGGGTGCTGTGCGCACAAACCGAGCACGAACTCATTGATTGATCGCGCCCCCTGACTCGCGCCGGTGACGAGCAGCGTGCGCATCGCAGCATCCAGACCCAGTCGTTCGCGACACTCAGCCACGCTCGCAGTGACCCGAGCCGCGTTTCGTACGATCGGCCCGACCCGTGTGGCGCCCTTAAATGCATAGGTCGAGAACACCCGATCGACGCGCGGGGCGAGAAACCGATTCGCGCGTCCAGGCACAGCGTCCAGATTCACCAGCACACGCCGGACTCCGAGCGATCGTGCAGCCCATACCGCTGGCGGCGAGACGAACCCGCCCATGGCAACCAGCAAGCATTCCTCCGCTCTGATCGACCATCCATCGAGGCACACCCGCATCGCGCGCCTGCATGCGCGCACCGCGTCGGGCCACGTTGCTGCGAAGCGCACGAGCACCTTTGGCGAAACGCCAAATGGCTGTGCGGACACAATGTCGTATTCGAGTCCGCTTCCATTGAGCACACGCTGGTCGATTGAGCGCGTCGAACAGATGACGCTGATGCCCGTCTCGGGTCGATGATGCTGCAGGCGCTCAGCGATGGCGATCGAGGGATAGATGTGTCCCCCGGTTCCGCCTCCAGCGAAGATCACGCCTTTTGCGCTCACAAGGGCACCGGCTCGGTCAAGTCGTTGTCGGGCATCGTTCGTGCGTGCCGACGATCCATCGCTACCAGAAGCCCGAGGCATCCTGCGGTGAGCACCCAGCCTGTACCCCCCGCACTGAGCAGCGGCAGGGCGATGCCCTTGGTCGGACCAAGCCCGGTGACCACAAGGAGATTGATCGTGGCCTGAATCAAGAGCGTTGCCAACACACCAAACCCTCCGAGCCTGAGCAGCGAGTTTGGCTCGCGGCTCAGGATCCCGACGATGGTCCAGGCGAGGACAGCGTACAGGCCGAGGATTAGCGTCGCTCCCCCGATGCCGAGTTCCTCACAGATGACAGCGAAGAGAAAGTCGGTCTGGTCTTCAGGCAGGTAGCCGAATTTCTGGAGGCCGTGCCCGAGTCCGCGCCCCGTGAGTCCGCCGCCGGAGACAGTGGCCAGAGACTGGATCATGTGGAAACCCGTGCCCTGCGGGTCGGCGTACGGATCGAGGAACGCGACGATGCGGTCGATGCGGTAGGGGTTCTGAACGATGGCAGCAGCGACGCCCGCAATCCCCGCACCCAGGAACAAGGCGAAGTGTCGCCATCGTGCGCCGGCTGCGAGCAGCATCAGTCCCGCAGCCATGGCCATCAAGGCCCCCGTGCCCAGGTCCTCCTTGACAACGAGTGTTGAGACCGCGCCAACGCAGGTGATGATGGGCAGGAATCCGAACCAGAACGTACGCAGACGCTCTCGCCCGACCCAGACGCAATACGCAGCGACGAGCCAGACGAGCGCCCACTTGGCGACTTCGCTGGGCTGAAAAGAATCCAGCGGTCCGAGATTGATCCAGCGGTGCGATCCGTTCCTGGGCCTGGCGATTCCCGGCCAATATACCGTCGAAAGAACCACCAGCAGCACGCCCGCGCCAAGGGCGGTGAGGATCGCGGGCCGCTTCAGTCGGCCGAAGTCTTCGATCACCCCTGCGACCGCGCCGATCGGGAGCAGGGCAGCACAGGTCAGGGCTCCCAGGGCGAGCACCATGTGCATGGTTGCTGGGCTCATAAGAATGGACTTGAATGTCACGCCATTGGCCGCGATGCCCCTAGTCGCGCCGTCTTCGCGGATTTCGATCTTGGCCACATGCATCGACGCGGAGTTAACCATCACCACTCCGATGGCCAGCAGCGCCAGCGCGCACAAGACCACCATGTGACCGGGGCGGATCATGCCAACATTATCGGCACCCAGACGCCAGTTCGTGCAGGCAACTCTTCTGGCCCGAGAGTCATCCCCAGTTTGTCGAAGCAAGGGTGCATTTCAGGCGTCAGATCAGCGGCAGGCCGATGCGTTTCTCGAGTTCAACCACGGGGCGGGCGATCAGGTCGTACCCGTCCGAGCCGACGATGGTGCATCGGACCAGTTCACCCGGCGACAAGGTTTCACGCGAGCGCACGATGGTCGTGGCGTCGATCTGCGGGGCTTGGAAATAGGTCCGCCCCGCGTGGACTCGCACCTGCGACGAGCCGCTGTCAAGCCCGATCGATCGATCGATCAGCACATCGAACTGGCATCCCGACTCGGTCGGGCGCGAGGGGTCGAACTGCTCGGCGAGGAATGTCGCCTGCTCGTGCGCGATGCCTTGCTGCAAGGCCATGATTTCGTCGTGGCGACGTTGCTTGATCTCAACGGGGACCGCCAGCGCGGGGTCGTCTTCCATCGAGCCAGCGACGGTGCCTTCCTCGCGGCTGTACTGAAAGCAACCGACCGCGTCGAAACCGACATCTTCGATGAAGGCCAGTAACTGCTCGTGGTCTTCCTCGGTTTCGCCAGGGAACCCGGTGATGAATGTTGTCCGAATCGCCATACCTGGAATGCGATCGCGCAGCTTGTGCATCAGTTCGTGCTGCTGGCTTGCCAGCACGTTGCGCCGCATGGCGGCGAGGACGCGGTCTGAGGCGTGCTGGAGCGGAATGTCGATGTAGGGCAGCAGGTGACCATCGCTGACGAGGGCAGCGAAGGCGTCGATAATTTCGTCGGAGAAGTTGGACGGGTAGGCGTACATGAGCCGGAGCCATCCACGCCCGATTTCCTGAGAAACAGTATCGGACAAGGCTTTGAGCACGCGAGGCAGGCCCGCACCAAAGAGGTCCGCATTGGCAATTGCCCCACGGGCTGGTCCGCCCAGACCGACTCCGATGTCGTCGCCATAACTGGTTGTGTCCTGCCCGATGAGCAGAAGTTCGTAGGCTCCGTCGCGCAGGAGTTCGCGGGCTTCATCGACGATGCGGTCGACGCCCTTTGAACGCATCTTACCTCGGATGGACGGGATCGTGCAGAACGCGCAGTTCTGGTTGCAGCCTTCGCTGATGCGCAGATAGGCGTAGTGCCTCGGCGTGAGGCGCAGGCGGGCAGAATCATCCTCGAAGTATCCGATGCCCTTGCCATCCTTGCCGTTGACAGTCAGGCCCGTGGTTGCCATGCCTTCGTCACGGGCTTTGACCAGCGCGTTGGCGTGGATCCAGTACTTCGGTGCAGTCTCGGCGGTTGGTTCCGAGCCGACTCGCACGTCGGCCCCGCTCATGCCGCGCACCGCTTCGAGGATCTTTTCCCGATCGAACACTCCGATCATGGCGTCGATTCCTGGTGCCCATTCGAGCATCTTGGCTCGATGCCGCTGAACCAGACAACCCGCCACAACGACGCGCTTGACTTCCCCGCGAGCCTTGGCAGCGATCGCATCGTGGATGACGCCCAGAGATTCCTGCTTCGAGGCTTCAAGGAAACCGCACGTGTTGATGACGACGGCGTCAGCGGGTGTGATGCGGCCGGTGGTCGCGCTGGAGTCCTGTTCAGAACCCGCGAGCGAGAGATCATCGTGTTCGTTGTCCGTCGATGCGTCGGCCGAGACCGGAAGAATCCCGTCTTCGGCAAGCAGGCCGAGCATCTTCTCCGAATCGATCAGGTTCTTAGGGCAACCCAGACTCACGAACGAGACCGTGCGGATCTCGCTGTCAGCCGGAGGCAAAGTCTGGGGTTCATGGTGCATCGTTCAATGGTATCGCCCGGCCTGACGCGAAGGCGTCCTTGGCCAATTTGGCCAGTGACGATGGATCGAAGTTTCCCATCGGGTAATACGTCCGAATTGCGACGTCGAGGGTCTCGGGCCTGGACAGGACGAATCGGCAGGGGTGGGGGATGCGCCACCCGACGAACCGCATCGCACGAGGCAGGCCTGGGGTATCGGTCGCGACCACCAGTTCACGCCCCTCGAACCGCAAAGGCACGATACGGAACTGCCATGCCTGGCGCCGGTCGATTGCTGCCAATGCGTCGGGCGATGCCGCTTCGACGGTTGGATCCATCCACTCGGCCATCTGTGAGAACTGAACCGCCCAGGCCTGCTCGACACTGCGGGCGTCGATGCCGAACATTTCCTCAGCCACCACGCCGAACGGTCGCCCATGCTCTTCCTGTGCGAGCAGGATCTGGCGACGTTGTTCATCCGTGAGCAATCCTTGCTCGACCAACAGTTCTCCCAGACGCATCGTCATGATCGGCCCTTTCGGTTCCGACCGGCGCATGCAGGTCGGCAGCAAGGGTCATCGGCTGTGGTTGCTAGGCCGGTTCAGGTTCGACTGTGATCGCGCAACGTTTGCGCCCGTTTACATGCACTGGGAAACCAGAGCCGTCGACGATGGCCCGATGCGATGAAAGTCGTCGAAAATTTGGAAAACGTCCTTGACGCCCGAGGGGCAGTTCAGAGCGCAGGCTCGATCGTGGCCGTCAGGTGCCGGCTACGGAGCCGGTCGCGGTAGAGTTCCGCTCGCTCCTTGTGGGTCGTCATGACGAGCGAACGCCCGCGGGCGTGCGCAACCTGCGTGATCTGCACAGCATGCTTTTCACGCACAGGCGTTACAGAGATCAGAGACATCACGACATACCCGAAGTCATTGACATCATCGTTGTGCAAGATGACGTGAAAGGGCGGAAGGACACTCGTCGCGGGAGGAGTCACCTCCGGCTTGATGTCGGGTGGTTTGACCGTTGATGTCGGGGCGTCGCTGCTCAAATTCCGTCTCCTGCGCCTCACAGCGTACCAGATAGATTCGGCGAATGCGAGCGCTTTTGCATTACTTTCCTATGCAGAATTGCGCAAAGATCCGACCAATCACGTCGTCCGGAGTGATGCGCCCGGCAAGTTCGCCAATCAGATCGAGGGCACGCCGCAAACTTGAAGCAACCAGATCAGCATTCGTAAGTCCATGTTCAGGCTGGTCTTGCAACTCATCGACTGCTGCGAGCAGGCTGCTGTGCGCCCGTCGCGCGACTTCGCGATGACGCGGAATCAGGACCGAATCGGCCGCTCGCACACTTCCGTGTGCACAAAGCACGATCTTGTGGGTCAGGCGTTCGAGGTGCCATCCGTCGAGGCTGCACACGCTCAGGATGTCGGGCGAGAATATGACATGCGAGTCAACCTTGGTGCGAACACGTACCCTCTCGGGCCACGCCGGATCAACCCAGTCGAACGCCCCCTCGGGATCGCACGCGATGAGGAGATCCGCGTGTTCGATTGCGCGCCGCGCGCTGGCTTGTGCAGCGAGTGAAAGTTCGTCGCACGCATCAAGATCCAGGCCCGGCAAATCGGCCAGCAGCACGGCGTGCTGCGCGTCGATCATCCATCGTTCGACGATGACATCGCGCGTCGTGCCGGAGATCGGCGACGCCACCGTGCGCGCGTGGCCCAGAAGCGCATTGAACAGGCTCGACTTTCCCGCGTTGGGCTTGCCCACAATCACCACAAGTGGCTCGGGCCCGTTCCATGGCTCGGGAGCGACGCTTCCAGTCGCCACCTCGATGGCGCCCGCGAGCGCTTCGAGGCGCTCGCGCAGTGCGCCGGCGCCGATCGCGACAACATCTTCTTCCTCCGCAAAGTCGATACTGCTCTCGACCAGCGCCAGCAGCGATGCGATTTCATCAGCCCACAAGCGATATTCTTCGCCCGCGCGTCCGTTGAGCACTCGCTCGGCTGCTGCGACATGCTCTGTGGTCTGGGCAGCAACCTTGGCCGCGACTCCCTCTGCCTGCGCGAGCGTGAGTCGGCCCGCAAGGTACGCCCGCGCTGTGAACTCGCCAGGCTCGGCATGGCGCACGCCTTGCACGGTGCTCAGCACATTCATGAGACGTTCGATCAGGGTGTTACTGTTCACGAGAACAAGTTCCGCTGCTGCCTCGCCGGAGTACGACGCGGGCGCGACGTAGCGAACAAGGAGCATCGGCAGGTCGGGTAAGGCGCCGCATCTGGCCCGCACACGACTGGCCCCGCGCCGGCCCGGATCGTCGATCCCGATGGCGCGGAGAGCAGCGGGTGTCGCAGGCCCCGCGAGGCGCACGATCGCTCGCCGTCCGATTCCGGCAGCACTTGCTCGCGCGACAATGGTGTCGCCGGTGAACATCGCTTACTTCCGACGCTTGAACTTCGGGTCAGTACGCTCGGGGCGGTCAGGCGCGACATTGCGCACACGCTTCATCATGCGCTGGCTCGCCTGCTGCTGCGTCTGACGCTCTTCGGCCATCTTCTGAAGTTTGGCAAGCAATCCCGTCGACTTCTTTGCCTTGGCCTGTTCGCGGATCTTGTCGGCATCAAGCAGGCCATGCTTGTTCATGTGCGCACGAATCCACTTGCTTTCCGCGATCGCCAGCGTCGAGTTCGTGATGAAATACAGCGCCAGACCTGACGGCGCGGCATACATGAACACCGGGAACAGCACCACGCTCATGATCTTGACCATGCGCTGTGTCGACTCCTGCTCGGGCGTAAGCGTCGCACTCGTCGGCGGGGTCAGGAACTTCTGGTGGAAGTAAAACACCAGACCAAGCAGCAACGGCATCAGATTGATCGCGTCGATCTGCATCAGTCCGAAATCGAACGTTCGCCCGAGCGGAATGGCGTTGTCCGATCGCGAGAGGTCGCCCATGAACGTCCAGCCTCCCATCTGCTGAAACACTCCGAAGAATGCGGGCTGATGGCGGAGTTCGACGGCAAAGAACAGCGTGGCGTAAAGCGCGATCCAGACAGGAGTCTGAAGGAACATCGGGAGGCACCCGAGCATGCCGGCCGGATTGATGCCTTCTTCCTTCCACAGTTTGCCCATCTCCGCCTGCATGCGCTTCGGGTCGTCCTTGAACTTCTCCCGGAGTTTCTGCTGCTTGGGTGCGATGCCCTGCATCTGCACACCAAACTTCTGAAGGCGGATCTGGCTCCAGCGCGTGACCGGATGCAGGCAGGTGCGCACGATCACGACGAGCAGGATAATGGCCAGCGCCCAGTCGCCGGTCAGGCCGTGAATGAATGTCAAGACATCAAGCAGCACTCGTGCGAGCCATTGGAACGTGCACACGGCGCACGGCCCGCCGAAGTTGTAGAGTACCATGCCGTCGAGACCCATCATGCGTGCAACAGGCTCTTTGCTGATGCTCGCGCGAGACAGTGGGCCGGCGTATACACCAAGGTCAAAGGGAGCGCTCGTACCAGGGGCTACCACTGCGGGCTCACTCTCGACGAGTAGGACCACAACCGTGTTGTTCAGAATCTCGTTCTTCTTGAGTCCACCCGGCATGCCGGGCACGAGGCCTGCGATGCGTTTGACGTTCTGCACGCGAAAGACCTTGTCCGTCGAAGCCGGGTCGATCAGCGGATGCAGCGAGACGCCGAAGTACCGCCCGGTCATGCCGACCCAGACGAGGCGGTGCTCATCTTTGATGCTCAGGGCGTTCGGCCAGACTTGTTCCGAGACGGGAACGCTGAACGAACCATTGGACTTCTTCACGCCGACAAGTGACGCGAAATCGGTGGTGTGGTTATTGCTCAGCACCGCAAGGTCGCCAGCCTGCGATTGCGGCTTGAGCCAGAACCCGAAGCGCACGCGGCGTTTGTCGCCGCCGTAGCCTCCGGTTTCAGAGTCCATGCTGATCGGACCGGTGTGAATCCAGCGAATGTCCAGCGGCTTGTCTGTCAGGTTGAATGCCCGCTGACGGATCGCCAGATCGTGCGAACCGAGCGCGAGGTCGATGGTGCGTTCGACGCGCACGACCGGATTGCCAGCGGCATCATCAATGAACGCTTCGAACGAACCAGCCGGAGCACCCTCGCGCAAGCGCCAGACCGGTTCGCCCGCCGGGCCACTGGTCAGGTCCACTCGTGTGCCATTGACGATGAGCGATGTCAGGGCATAAGGCACAGCGATGCCGACCGCCCCCGTGTCGATTTCGTGAAGACTCTGAAGAACGATCTTCTCTTGCCCGGCCACGTTCTGGCGGTGTTCACTCAGCGTGAGCGTTTCAATGCCGACACCCAGTTCCGAAATACGGACTTCGAGCGCGTACCCGGTATCGGGGTTGTCGCTGCCGATGACGATGGTGCCCAAAGGCTGCGTGAAGACGCGTGCAGCAAGACCTTCGATCGGTGCGGTGGTTGGCCTGACAGTCGTGATGGGGGTTGGCTGCGCGTCGGTTGTCTGATCAGAATCTGGCTGCCGAGTTGCAAGTGGGCTTTCACCTTGTTTCTCAACCTGACTCCCAGTCTGGGCTTGTGCTGGCGTCTGAGGTGTCGAGGGCTTGCGTCCGATCGTGACGATGATGGCGATGAACAGCCCGAGCGCGAGGACCGCGATAGGGAGAATGATGCGAATGGGTGAGTTGTTCTTCCTCGCCATGGTGTGGATCCAGCCGGCGGGTGGAGCCGGGGACAACGATAGCCGCTGATTCGTGTTTCGACGCCGAAACTTTCTCAGGGATCTGGTTGACGACCGGCCAACTACCGGCCTTCGAACAGGCGATCGCCCAGCCAATCATGCAGATCCGCGATCGACTTGATCTTGTCCGCCGTCACCTTGACGTTGTATTCGACGCGCCGGAACTCGACCCGGTCGGGGTGGAGGATCGCGTAACTGGCACGAGGATCTTGATCCCGAGGCTGCCCGACCGATCCGACATTAATGACGCATTTCTCGCTGGGCGAGAACTGGTAGGTGCGATGTTCGCCCAGTTCATCCGGCGAATAGAAGTCCGGCTCGCTTGTGAAGACACCCGGCACATGGGTGTGCCCGACGAGCGCGATCCGATCGACGCGTTCGAAGATCGATTCGAGCTTGTCGGGCGCGTCGGTGGCATCATCGGGGAAAATGTACTCGTTGATCGGTCGGCGCGGAGAGGCGTGGACCGCGAGCACGGGAATGGTGCCATCGGGTGGGGTTTCGACAACACGCACGCGCAACCGACCGAGAAAGTCGTAGCGTGCGGCACGAAGTTCGTGGTTGGTCTCGGCGTCGAACTGTCGGCGTGTCCAAAAGGCGCTGGATTCGGCGACCGGATTGAAGTTGGTTGGTTCGTAGAGGACCCCGAAGTCGTGATTGCCCATGAGGGTCCACTGGCAGTGCTGGCGGACGAGATCGACGACTTCGAGGGGGTCGGGGCCGTAGCCCACGACATCGCCGAGGTTGATGATGCGCTCGATTCCACTGTCGTGGATGTCTTCGAGGACTCTGCGCAGGGCTTCGGCGTTGCCATGAATGTCACTGATTACCGCTGTTGGCAAAGCCAGAATCCCCCTTTTGGCCCGAAGTATGGACCGAGAACCGCGAGGTCGCGACACATCGACTTATGGAACGTGCATGCTAGTGCGCCGCACCGGGTAGGGCAACGCGGGCCGAACGCCTCAAGAGCGAGACCTGCGCGTAGGCCTCACAGTCTTTCTTCTTTGGGTTTCCCTATCATGCCATAGGGGTCGGAGAGCCGATCGAGAGTTTCGCCGGGGAGTGGCTCCGGCTTCCAGCGTTTTGACCCCGCCGGCGGGCACCCCCCTGAAAATGGGTGTTCCGGATATTCGAGGGAGACCATGCCAGCAGCGAACATCAACTATCAGCGAACCCGCGAGATGACGATCGACGAGTTGCTCCTCGAGAACCGGATTGTCTTCCTGATCGGGGAAATTAACCATGCGTCCGCAGCCCGTGTGATGATGCAGATGCTCTACCTGGAGAATCAGCGTCGCAGTCAGGAGATCAGTCTGTATATCAACTCGCCCGGGGGGGCAGTGGATGACACGCTGGCGATTTATGACACGATGAGGTTCCTGTCGAGCGATATCGCGACGTATTGCATCGGGCGGGCGTACTCGGGGGCAGCGTTGCTTCTGACTTCGGGGCAGAAGGGGCGCCGGTTTATTTTGCCGCACGCCAAGGTGATGATCCATCAGCCGTATGGCGGGGTGACGGGGCAGGCCGAGGACATTCGTCTTCAGGCCGAGCAGATCATCAAGAGCAAGAAGATTCTGAACCAGATCATTGCGGAGCACACGGGGCAGACGATCGATCAGGTGACGAAGGACTCGGAGCGCGACAAGTACTTCAGCGCGACCGAGGCCAAGGCGTACGGGCTGGTGGACGAGGTGCTGTCGTCGCCGCCGAAGGCAGCAGTCCAGTCGTAGTGCGTGACACGGACAAGAGTCAGTTGGAGTCAGGAGCAAAGGAACACTCATGCATTCAAGGTCAAACACGCTGGTCCCGATCGTGGTAGAGCAGACCGGTCGCGGGGAGCGAGCGTACGACATTTTCAGCCGGTTGCTCAAGGACCGCATCGTGTTCGTCACTGGTCCGGTGATGGACGACATGGCCAATCTGGTGGTGGCGCAGTTGCTGTTCTTGCAGAACGAAGATACCGAGGCGGACATCCACGTGTACGTCAACTCGCCGGGCGGCTCGGTGACGGCGGGTCTGGCGATCGTCGACACGATGCAGTACATCGCTCCGGATGTATGCACGTACATCATCGGCCAGGCGGCGAGCATGGGCTCGGTCATCGCGGCGGCCGGGACAAGAGGCAAGCGTTATACGCTCAAAAACAGCCGAAACCTGCTGCACCAGCCACTGATCTCGGGCGTGATGGAAGGGCAGGCAACCGACATCGAGATCGAAGCGCGCGAGATGCTGCGCCTGCGCGATCGGCTGTACAAGATCTACTCTGACGCGACGGGGCAGCCGACCGCAAAGATCGAGACGGATTGCGACCGCAATCTCTGGCTCGATGATGGCGAAATGAAGGCTTATGGGCTTGTGGATCAGATTCTGGCGAGTCTGCCCAAGAACGCCAAGAACTGAGGCCTTTCAAGAAGCGTGCGGCGGCGGAGTCGTCTGACGCTCCACGTTGCGCCAGCGATCAAAGTGTGCGCGTAGATCGGCACGGAAGGACTCGATGGGGCGGCCGCGCAGCCACGGACGTCGAACGTCGGGTTGTGATGTGCCTTGAACGTGATTGACTCGGTTCTGAGTGGTGTCGTCGGGACGCATCGGTATGCCCTCCGAGACAAAGATGCACCGCATTTGAAGGTTCGGCCCACGAACTGACGAGACGGCGCTCGGCACGCGCTGCCGAGGTATGCACACTTTCCCAGTTCATCAGAGCGCGGGGGTGATAACGTGCGGCCGGTGCAGGGTTCGGCGGGTATAGTGGCTCTATGCGCTACGCGATGATCATGGCTGGCGGTTCGGGCACGAGGCTTTGGCCGGTGTCTCGGCAGGGCCTACCCAAGCAACTTATTCAGTTCATCGATCGTCCGGGCCGGATCGTGGCGGCGTCTCTGCTCGAACTGGCTGCCGAACGGCTTGAAGGGCTTGTCGATCGCAAACATCGCTTCATCTGCACCGGCGAAGCCTATCGGACAGCCATTCTCGACACGATTCCCAGTATCGGTGACGAGCAGATTCTGGGCGAACCCATGGGGCGCGATACGGTCAACGCGGTCGGTCTCACAGCGGCGGTGCTGGTTAAGCGCGACCCGGACGCGGTGTTTGCGGTGCTGACAGCCGATCACCTGATCGAGCCGATCGAAGTTTTTCATCGTGCGGTTGAGACTGGCTTTGAACTGGTGGAAGGGGATGCGTCGCGACTTGTGGCGTTTGGCATCAAGCCGACGTTTGCAGCGACTGGTTTCGGGTACATCGAGCAGGCCGAAGCGATAGTGGGGACGCAAGGGCTCGGGTTTCGCGTGGCGAGGTTTGTCGAGAAACCGGCGCTGCCCGACGCGACGCGCTATGTCGAGAGTGGGAAGTTCTTTTGGAATGCGGGCATGTTCGTGTTTCATGCGCGCACATTTCTGGATCTGCTGGCCAGACACCGACCCGAGAGCCATGCGGGATTGATGAAGATAGCCAAGGCGTGGGGGACGGATCAGCAGAAGGCAGTGCTTGAAGCTGTGTACCCGACGCTGCCGAAGATCAGCGTGGACTATGCGATCATGGAGCCGGCTTCGAACGACTCGAGCGTGAGCATTTGTGGCGTGCGGATGGATGTGCAATGGCTCGATGTCGGGAGTTGGCCGGCGTATGGCGAGACGGTTGAGCCAGATGAGAATCTGAACCGCGTTTCGGGGCCGGGGCGTGCGATTTTCGAGGACAGCCGAGGAAATCTCGTGGTGACTTCCGGACGCATCGGGCAGACGGTTTCGTTGCTCGGGTGTGATGATCTGATTGTGATCCAGACGCCGGACGCAACACTGGTGATGCCGCGGGGTCGGGCGCAGGATCTGAAGAAGCTGCACGAGCGCGTGCCGGACGCGCTCAAGTGAGGCTCATCGCTCTCCCACGTTGAATCGTTCTCGCCACGCGCCGAAACAGATCACGCGCCACACCGCGTTGTCGTAGGGAAGTGCGCCAGTAGCTTGCGCCCGGAGGCGATTACAGGTTGCATCGCTCAGCCACGAACGAGTAGCGTCGAGACCGCGTTCGAGGAGTTGGGGCGTGCGAGGGTCGCGTTGCATCCAGAGCGCTTCGGGAGTGGCAAAGGCCACCTTGTCTGTGCGATCGAGGATGGCGTCGGGCACAATGGAACGAAGTGCGCCGCGCAGAGCGACCTTAGTCAGACCTGCGTCGATCTTGTCGGTGGCATCAAGGCACAGCGCGAGTTCGACAAGACTCGGAGCGAGAAAGGGAACGCGTGCCTCGATGCCGAAATGCATGGAGTTGCGGTCCTCGAAGTGCAGGAGCATTGGCAGGCTGCTGTGCATGATCTGGTCAAGGGACAACGCGCGCACACTACGCCAGCCGTGCGGTGCAGTGTCGAACGGGTCGCGCCAGTGGTCGAGGCGAGCGATCGGTGTCTGGCGGCCCAAAGCCCGTACGCCGGACGGCAGGAGCGAGGCGATGGCTTGGGCAAGCTGTCGGAACATCGGGGTGCTGTGCAGGCGCCTGACCGCGCGTGCGTGTGACCATGCTGCGACTGGGCGGAGGGCGAGGAGATGATCAGCGAGCGCAGCCTTGAAGAAGGCGTGATATCCGCCAAAGGTTTCGTCGGCACCTTGCCCATCGAGCATGACCTTGATGCCGAGTCGGCGTGCATGCTCGAAGACCTTGAACTGCGCGAAGATCGAGGGCGACCCGAAAGGCTCGTCCTGTGCCCAGACGATTTCGTCGAGACGGTCGAATAGTTCGCTGCCTTGCGGCTCGATGACGTGAAGTTGACAGCCCGATTGTTCACTGACAAGCGTGGCAAATGCGCTCTCGTCCAGACCTGCGTCGCGGGTGCGGGCGTGGACGGCGATGAGAGAGTTTGACGCATCGGTTGCGTGCAGGGCAGTGCTGGCCAACGCGACGACAGCGGACGAATCGATCCCGCCACTAAGGCATGAGCCGACGAGTACATCCGAGCGAAGGCGTCGTTCAACACTGGTGCGCAGCTCGTCGATCAAGGGGCCAGTGCGGGGCGGGCAGTCCTCCAGCGAGTACCAGTTGTGGACGCTCCATGAGGTTGGTTGGCTCAAGTCAAGTTGGACGAGTGAGCCGGGGAGGAGCTGGGTTACACCCTCAAAGAGGGTGGACGAACTATGATCAATGAGTCCCCGATTAAGGTAGTCGAGGCTGCGATTGGCATGAAGCGTTCCCACCCATTCAGGGTGTGCCGTCAAGGCTTTGATTTCACTGGCGAGGCAGAGATGGCCGCACGGGGCGCGCCAGGAATAGAGAGGCTTGATTCCGAACTGGTCGCGCGCGATCAGGAGGGAGTTGCGGTCGAGGTCGAGAAAGAAAAGGGCGAACATGCCATCGAAATTGTTGAGCGCGTCGGGTCCGAGTTTCGTAAGTTGGTGGAGTGCGACTTCGGTGTCGGTACGGGTCCGGAAGCGCACGCCCGAGTGTTTGAGTTGGGAGCGGAGTTCGTGGAAGTTGTAGATTTCGCCGTTGAAGGAGAGGTGATGGCGGTCATTGGGGGTGGACATGGGCTGGAGGCCCGAAGGAGTGGTGTCCTGGATCGCCAGTCGCGCGTGCGCAAGGGCGAGGGTCGCGGGCTGCCCGAGGGCGACCCGGGAGTGCTGGGTAAAGGTCTGGATGCCGGTTCCATCGGGGCCACGGTGGGCGATGCGGGTGAGCATCTGGGCTGCGAGATCACCCAGATCGGGTTGTGGGGAGGGGGCAAGAATGGTGACCAGGCCGCACATGAGCGAGGACTCTACCGGCTCGGTGCGGCGCGGGCGCGGAAGTCTTGCGCAATTGACAACTTGACGGCTTCGTCGTAGCCTCGATCCTGAAGCGCACGCTCCTACTGGAGATTCATCCGTGAACATTTCGGGAAAAAAGGTGATGGTGATCGGTGGTGCCGGCTTGATCGGCAGCCATGTGGTTGACGAGTTGCTCAAGACCGACGTGGGGGAAGTAGTCGTGTATGACAACTTCTTTCGGGGGTCGTATGACAACTTGGCTGAGGCGTTGACAGATCCGCGTGTGACCATCTCGCCACACGGCGGGGATGTGCTGCACGAAGACATCCTGAACCGTGCCATGGAAGGGTGTCACGGGGTGTTTCACCTTGCGGCGTTGTGGATTCTCCAGTGCTACGAGTATCCGGAGACTGCATTCGATGTGAATGTGCGCGGCACGTTCAACGTCATCATGGCGGCGATTCGCAACAAGGTCGAGCGGGTGGTGTACTCGTCATCGGCGTCGGTGTATGGCGATGCGGTCGAACTCCCGATGACGGAGGATCACCCGTACAACAACGACACGTTCTACGGCGCGACGAAGATCGCGGGTGAGCACTTCTTCAAGAGTCTGGGCAAGCGGTATGGATTGAACTGGACCGGTCTTCGGTACATGAATGTCTATGGTCCGCGGCAGGACTACAAGGGCGCGTACATCGCGGTGATGCACAAGATTCTCGATAGGATCGAGAGCGGGCGTTCGCCGGTGGTCTATGGCGACGGGAGCCAGCAGTATGACTTTGTGCATGTGACGGATGTGGCGCGGGCCAACGTGCTGGCGATGCAGTCGGACGTGAACGGGAAGAACTACAACGTCGGACGCGGCATCGGGACGAGCATCAAGGACTTGACGCAACTTTTGCTTGATCTGACGGGCTGCGAGCTCGAGATCGAGTATGAAAAGGCCGGGTTGACCTTTGTGACGAACCGAATCGGGTGTCCGAAGGCTGCGGAGGCGGACCTGGGTTTCAAGTGGGGCGTCGATCTGCGTGACGGGATGCAGAGTCTGATCGAGTGGCGGCGCAACAACGAAGAAGCGCTGGCGAACAAGCAGCGTGCTTCAGGGGGCGTGCTGGCGTCGTGATCGAACGGACGGGCCGGACAACGATTGATTTGAGATAAGGGGTGCGCTCGCATGTGTGGCATCGCAGGGATCGTGAGCCTGAGCGGCCGACCGATTGACCCGAATACGCCTAAGCGGATGTGCGACCTGATTGCGCATCGCGGGCCTGATGACGCGGGTTATGTGTTCTTTCATCATGGGAGCGCGGGGGGCGGTGCGGGCCGAGGCTCGTCATGGGCGCGGTTTGCGGATGCCGAGTTCAGGCACATCAACGAGCACCTGCCGATCTTTGGCGGTGACTATTCGCGGTCCGAACTGGCGGAGCGCGAGTTTACGGTTGGGTTTGGGCACAGGCGACTTGCGATTCTGGACCTTTCACCGGCCGGTCATCAGCCGATGTGCACGTCTGACCGCATGCTGTGGATCGTGCACAACGGGGAGGTCTACAACTTTCCGCAATTGAGGGCGGATCTTGAGGCGCGCGGATATCGCTTTCGCAGCGGCACAGACACGGAAGTCATTCTGTCGTTGTGGGAAGAGTACGGGCCCGAATGTGTCAAGATGCTCGATGGCATGTTCGCGTTTGCCATTTATGATCGGCGCGATAACTCGATGACGCTGGTGCGCGATCGCTTCGGTGTCAAGCCGGTGTATTACGCGTTGGTTGGCGACACGCTGCTGTTTGCGAGCGAAGCCAAGGCGCTCTTTGGCAGCCGCATTCTCAAGCCGGAAATAGACCCGGCGACGCTGGTCGAGTACATGACATTTCAGAACACGTTCACGCAGCAGACGATCTGGCGTGGGGTTTCGATCCTGCAGCCGGGGGCGATGTTGCGTGTTGAGCCCGGCTCTGGGCGACAGCCGACACTGAGCCGGTATCACACGATGGCGACGACGCTCGATGGGGCGATGGAAGACGAGGACCGTTGTGTCGGGCTCGTGGCTGAGCACTTCGGGCGGGCGGTGCAGCAACAGTTGATCAGCGATGTGCCGGTGGGGTCGTATCTCTCGGGCGGGATGGATTCGGGATCGATTGTTGCAGTTGCTGGCAAGACGATCGACCGATTGCACACGTTTACGGGTGGGTTCGATCTGACGAATGTGAACGGGATCGAACAGGGGTTCGACGAGCGACGAATGGCCGAGCAACTCAGCCACCTGTTGCAGACGGAGCACTATGACGTGGTGTTGCACGCGGGCGATATGCCGGCCGCGATGGAGAGATTGACGTGGCACATGGACGATCCTCGCGTGGGGATGTGCCATCAGAACTGGTATGTTGCGAAACTGGCGAGCCGGTTCGTGAAGGTCTGCCTCGCGGGGACCGGGGGTGACGAATTGTTCGCCGGATATCCGTGGCGGTATCGCCCGGCATTTGCGAGTGCGGGGTTGCACGAGTTTGATGAAGCGATCTTGCGATCGTGGCATCGACTGCTACCTGCGGACCAGATGGCGGGGTTGTTCGCGGGTGATCTGCACGCGCACCTTGATGAGCCTCGGCGGCGCTTCGAGACCGTGATGCAGGATGCACCGCAGTGGAGCAGTGCGTTCGGCCGGGCGGAGAACCTGACGCATCGCGCGCTGTACTTTGAAGCGGCGACGTTTCTTCACGGGTTGCTGGTGACGGACGATCATATTTCGATGGCGCACAGCCTCGAAACGCGGGTGCCGTTCCTTGACAACGCGCTGGCGGAGCTTGCGTGGCGGATTTCGCCAGCGGTGAAGTTAAAGATGGACGGGCTGCGCGGCGAGAGCAGCGGGAAGTTCATCGATTCGGCGGATGGCAAGCATGTTCTGCGCCGGGCGATGGAGCGGTACCTGCCGCGCGAGTTTGTGTACAACCGCAAGCAGGGGTTCAGCCCTCCGGATGAGAACTGGTATCGTGGGCCTTCGATGGATTACATCAAGTCGATTCTGCTGGACACGCAGACGACGACGAGGCCCTGGTTCAATGCGCGATTTGTGCAGGATCGGCTTAGCGAGCACTTCGAGGGTCGGCAGAACCATCGATTACTGATCTGGTCTTTGTTGAGTTTCGAGTGGATCCAGAGGCACTTTGCCGACGGCCCGGCGTTGGTGCCCGATCCGGGCCTGCGATCGGTCAGGCCTGTGGTGCAGGTTCCGATTGAACGTGGTTCGGCCGCGACGTCCGAGCACACGGTGTGAGGCGCGATGCGCAGAGCGCGGTCATCGAACGGTCATCGCGCCTGGGCACGAGGGCAGCGATCGGGCGATACAGCGTGTTGCTGCTTGATGCAGTGCGCACGCGCAAGGCCGATACGCTAGCGGTGATTGGGCTCGGGCTTGTGGGTGCGCTGGCTCAGGCCGGGGCGATCGGCGCTCTCTTGTCGTTTCTGAACGTGATGAGCAAGAGCGAGCCTGGCGGGCCAGTGCATTGGACATGGTTCGATATTGAACGGGGCATGACGGGGCTGATTGTGGTCAGCGCGGTGCTTGCGGGGATGCTGCTTATTGCGACAGGCGCGAGTTATCTGTCGGCGCGGCGTGCGCGAGCGATCGGGCGTGCGTGCACAGAGCGCTGCGTCGAGAAACTGATACGAGTCGTGGCCGAGATGCCGACGGGGGCGAATCGTGGAGATCTGGAAAGCCCGCGCACACTGGCGGTGCGTGGCTCGCGCTTGATGGGGTTGTCGGCGGAAAGCGCAATCAAACTTTTTCACCCGCTGGTGCAGATTGTGGTGTTGCTCGGCGCGCTTATGTACATTGATTTTGGAGCGACGCTGTGGCTTGTGCCGGCGATGCTCCTGCCGTTGCCTGTGCTGTGGAAATTCAACAAGAGTGTTCGACGGTCGGCGAGGCTTTTTTATGAGTCCGCAGCGGCCGGTTTTGGGCGTGCGGCGGGTTCGGCGATTGATACGGTTGACCAGACGAGCGTGACCAACAAGACCTTGTGCGAAGCGGCCATCAGCCAGTATCGCGCCAGCCCGGCAGTGGCCGACTATTTTCACGCGTATGACGACATGTCGCTGACGGCTGATCGCGCGGTGCTGATTACATCATCGTTCCGCCCGCTTGTGCTGGGATATGTGCTGGTGGTGCTCGGGTCGCGGGCATTGAGTGGAGCGATGGACTGGGCGCAAATCATCGCGTTTGTCGTGGTGCTTGTGCAGATACTGGGGCGTGCGGAGGGTGTCATTGCGACGTTTTCGGTGCTGAACCGGTTGTACACGCAGGTGGCGGCGTACATGAGGTTCATCGAGCGCGGCGCGGAACTTTCTGGCGCGGCCGTTGCGAAGAGGGCTGAGTTTCCGATTGTCGTGCGTTGCGGCGGCGAGCGCGTTGAGATCGCACCTGGCGCTCCCGTACAGGTTTACTCGGGGCATGCTCTGTCGCGGTTGACCGCAGGCGAGGTGTTCGACGCGCTGGCAGATGCGTCGGAAAGCGGGGCTCAAGCGTTGCGATCAACCGCATTTGTCGGCAGGCGATATCGCCCGCGCGGGGATCGCTACGGCGCACTCGCAGCTGGAGAACCGGGACAGGACGCCTGGGTCTGTGAACTGGCAGAAAGGCTTGGTTGTGCGAGCGAAGTGCGCGACGCGCTTGGTCGCATCATTGACGATGAGACATGGAATGGGCTGGGTGAATTGGCGCGTGTGCTGTTGCAGATCGGTCCGATCCTGCGGAGCGAGGCACAACTGATCGCGTTTGACATGGCGCTCTTGACGGCACTGGAGCGGGCCGACGCCGACCGGGTGATGGACGTGCTGGCGCGTCGTGCGGTGCTGATTGTCGCGCCGGACTATCGCTCGGGCATGCCATGGGCCATGGGAGCGATTGTGATAGAGGATCAAAGGGTGGTCGCGGCGGGCTCGCGCGATTGGTGGAATCGGAGCGCGCTGCGCGAGCGACTGACAGCGGGCGCCAAGCAGGGCCGAAGCCGGCGCGATGATGCGTTGGATGCCGAAACTGATCTGGTGTAGGCTGGTGAGCGAAAGGCCAAATGGGGCATGCGATATCTGGCGATTGATCTTGGAGACCGACGAACGGGGCTTGCGCTGGGCGACAGTGTGACGGGCATCGCCAGCCCGTGCGGCCTGATTGAAGTCCCGCTCGAAAGAAACGGAGGCGAAGACCTACTCCTGGCGATCGAGAAGGCAGTGGTACGCGAACTTGGTCCGGCAGGCTCGGCGGGCGAACTGGTGATGGGGCTGCCGCTCAACATGGATGGTTCGGAAGGTCCGGCCGCGACGAAGATACGATTGTTTGCCGAACGAGTGGCCCGTCGAACGCAGCGGATGGTGCATGTGCACGACGAGAGGCTGAGCACCGCCGATGCGGATGAACGCATGTCGCGTTCGGGATTGACGCGGGATCAGAAGAAGCGTCGGCGGGATGCCATCGCGGCTGCGGGCATTCTTCGGAGTTTCCTGAGCGAGCGGGCCGAATAACGTGTCAGGGACAGCGTTGGTACTGACGGCTAGTGATGGAGCGAGTGTGAAAGGGTGGGCCGAGTCGTGTTGATATGGATTCAGGTCGTACTGTTTTTCGTTGGGCTGCTTTCGGGCGGGGCGGGTGCTGGGCTGGCGACGGGTGGAGCGGTACCTGACGATGAGACGGTGCTGCCTCGGGCGAGCGAACCCAGAACGTTCAAGGACGCGGCGGAACTGCTCACAGCGCTCGAGATCGCGGACCGCGACATTCGCACTTTTGCGTCCGAGATTCGGTACACACGGTTGTTTGAGATTCAGGGCGATGTACAGTCGCGACTCGGGAAGTTGTACTTCAAGACGGATCCGCCACGAGAGACGAGCGCTTCTGCTAATGATTCGGGAACGGTACCTGCACGCCGGCGATGGGTTGCTGTGCGATTCACGGAGATGATTGTGGGCGGCCGCAGAGACAAGCAGGAGCAGGTGTGGGTGTTCGACGGCGAATGGCTCGTCGAAAAGAACCCGACCGAGCGGCAGTTCATCAAAAGGCGCATGGTGCGTGCTGGCGAGACATACGACCCGCTGCGCGTCGGGGAGGGGCCTTTCTTCGTGCCGGTCGGTCAAAAGCGCGAAGACATGGAGGTGTACTTCACAGCCGAAGTGCGCGAAGTGGGGGATGGGCTGAGCGATGCGTACGACGAATCGCGCGATGCGATGCTGCGGGCGCTGAGTCGAAACCTCGAAGGCACCGTGCAATTGGTGCTGACTCCCAAGCCGGGCTTGCGGCAGGTGCAGGACTTCGCGCTGATCCGGGTGTGGTACGACGCGCGCACGCTGCTGCCACGGGCGTCGATGTCGATCGACCCGCTCGGCGATATCGATGTGTTTGAACTGTTCAGAGTCGATGTGAATGAAGCCAGAGAGAAGATCGGGGCCGATGTGTTCAGCGTCGAGACACCCGGAGCGGGCGAGGGGTACCACATCGAAGTCATGGACGAGACGCGTCGATGAAGCGCTTGTCGATCCATCTGGTTGGCGTGCTGGGGTTCCTGGGGCTGGTCAGCAGTCCGGGGCTTGCACAGGGTCTTCCGCCGTTGTCGCCAGCTGTTACACAGCGCATCGAGGCCGAGTATCTGACGCTCGAAGAGCGCCGCGACCTGCGTGTGTATCACGGCGTGTGGATGCCAGACGACCTGGATACGCCAGCCCGGCGTGCGCGGGCGGCACTGATGGTCGGGGCGATTGGTCACGACTCGCTTGGTGACGATGCGCTGCTTCTGGATCGGGCTGAAGGCATGGTCGAACGAGGTGAACTCGAGGAGGCGGCTCAACTGCTCGCGGGCGATGGTTCGGTGCGTGGCTTGCGTCTGCGAGCCGATGCGTTTGCGGGGCTCGGGAGGCTCGGCGAGGCTGATGAAGTGCTCGGGAGTCTCGTGACGCGGATGGCTGGCGAAGTGCTCGGCGCTGAGGAATTGGTCGATGGCGTGCGCGGGCTTCTGCTGCGGATGCAGATTCGCGGCTCGTTGCGTGCAGGGGGGACCGAGTATCGCCAGGTTCTCTCGCTGCTGAACAAGGCCAGAGACGAACTCGATCGTCTGGCGTGGCCGGTGCGGTTGGCCGAGGCCGAATTGCTCTATTCGAGGCACAATCGAGCGCAGGCGCTCCAGGCAGCGGGCGAAGCGTTGAGCCTCAATCCGCGCTGTGCGGGGGCGCTGGCGATCATCGGGCAGTTGCAGATCGACGGTTTCAATTTTGAGGCAGCCGAGCAGATCGCCCAGACGCTTGAAGAACTCGCGAGCGAGTTTGACTCGATTTCGCCGCAGGCCATGGAAATTCGTGCTCGTGCTCTGCTGCGACAGCGCGAGGCGCACGAGGCCGATGAACCGATCGAGCAGTTGCTGGGATCATTTCCGCAGCATCGCCGGGGGCTTGCACTCTCGGCTGCAGCAGCGGCGGGGGTGTATGACTTCGAGCGCACAAGTGAGTTGCTTCGGCTGTTCGATCTGCTGAGCCCCGGCCATCCACTTGCACTCTACGAAGTCGGGCGCGTGCAGGCCGAGACGCGGCAATATGGCGCGGCTGCGGCGAGTCTGACCGAGGCGATTCGCCGCATGCCCAAGTGGTCGGCACCGCACATCGAACTGGGGCTGCTGGCGATGCAGTCGGGCGACGACGGGCAGGCGCTCGAAGCGCTCAAGCATGCGATGGAACTTGACCCGTTCAACGCGCGAGCCGCCAACAGCCTCAAACTCATCGAACAACTGGCGTCGTACGGGCGTGTGGAGAGCGAACACTTCATCGTGCGCTATCGCCCGGGCGTGGACGAGATTCTCGCTCGCGAGATGCTGCCGGTTCTGGAGCGCATCCATGCAAGGGTGTGTGGCGATGGGCCGGGAGGCATGAATCACAAGCCAGAGGGGCGGACGGTTATTGAACTGATGCCCAACCATGAATGGTTCAGCGTGCGAATCACCGGCATGCCGAGCATTCATACGATGGCAGCCTCGACCGGACCTGTCATCGCAATGGAAGCGCCCAAGGGTGGTGTGGGTTCGATGGCCGGGCCGTATGACTGGCCTCGGGTCCTGCAGCACGAGTACGCGCACACGGTTTCACTCTCGCGCACCAAGAATCGCATTGCTCATTGGTTGACCGAAGCGGCGGCGGTGTATGTCGAAGATGCGCCGCGCGGGGCTTCGACCTGGAAGTTGCTCGCATCTGCGTATGACGGGGGGATGCTCTTTGACATGCGCGAGATCAACTTCGCGTTTGTTCGCCCGCGCAAACCGACCGATCGTGCGCAGGCCTATGCGCAGGGCCACTGGATGTACGAGTTCATCATCGAAGGTTGGGGGCCAAAGGCGCCTTTGACGCTGATGGATGAAGCCGCCACGGGCGTTCCCGAAGAAGAAGCGTTCCGACGTGTGCTTGGGCTCGATTACGAGCAGTTTCTCGCTCGCTTCGAGGAATGGGCGGGCGAACAGCTAACGAGCGTCGGGCTTAGGCAGCCGGTTGGCACGCCCAGTCTGGATGACATGCTCGAAGAACTGATGACCGAGTGGTCGCAGCGAGAAATGCCGCCTTCGGCTGCGGAGCGTCTTGAGGCGCTGCGGTCGCTGGCGCGCGAACATTCGGATCATCCGGATGTTCTCGAATCTCTGATTCTGGCAGAGGTCGAGCAAGCGGGCGGGAATCCGACTGAAGCGTTGGTGCCGCATCTTGAGCGGTATGCGCGGGTGCGACCGATCGACGATCTTCCGCACCGATTGCTGGCACGCTGGTACTTGGGCAGGTCCGAGCCCGAGCAGTATTTCCGCGCGATCGAGCACCTGGAGTTTCTGGATGTGCGCACGACGGATTCAGCGGTGTTCGCGGCCGAACTGGCGAGGCTGTATTTTGAAGCCGATGAGTTGGATCGCGCGTTTGCCAAAGCCGAGCGATCAACCCAGATCGCTCCGTTTGACCCGAACCAGCGCGAACTGGCTGCGCGGATTGCGCTGTTGCGCAAGGACTATGTGACGGCGGAACGGCACATCGAGGCGATGACGCGCATCGAGCCTGATCGCGAACGTAACAAGCGGCTGCTCGAACAGGTGCGCACATTGCGGGCGGCTTCGGGTTCAGGCGACTGAACGGTGCTTGTTGGTCGATGCGGTCTTGCCCATGCACCCGGGGGCCTTCTGGGTGTCGCCGTCCACTTGGGCCGGGGTGTCGTTCGCGGGCCAGCCCGAAAGATTGAGGAACTGCTGTCGCAAGGTAGTTGAGATTTCGGCTGCGGGCAGGTGGTTGAGCGTTGTTGGTGGGCTGAAGGTGACCGATGAATGGCTCGGGTGCCAGAGACTGGCCCAGGCAGGATCGACCTGTGGCGTGCCATCGATGAACACGGGCAAGACGCGCGCGCCCGATTTACGAACGAGAAGCCCGAGGCCTGGATAGAACGGCAGAATTTGTTGTGGAGGTCGTTCGAGCCCGCCTTCGGGGAAGATCCCGAGGACGCCACCTTGCTTGAGGTGCTCGAGCGCGTGACGCAGACCCATGCTTTGCTGCTCGCCGCGACTTACGAAGATTATTTTTTTCCAGCGCCAGAACCACTCGAGGCTTGGCTCGCGCATGTCGTGGGCCATGATCCAACGGATCTCGAAGGGGCAGACGGACTGGATCAGAATCGGGTCGATGCCGGCGGTGTGATTGGCAATGACGATCAAAGGTCCTGGCGAGCGCGTGTTTGGGATATGATCTTGTCCAATGACTTTGAGACGGTGGACCACGCGCACGTAGAGGCGTCCGACGCGGTAGAGCACCCCGGACTCGAAGTCGCCACTGGGGTTGTCGTGAATCCAAAGAGACAGCAGACCCACCAAAAGCAGGGATATGAGCACCAAGATTGCCCAGACGACGAGCTCCATGGGTCTGGCATGTTAGCGGGTGCCAATCGAGCGGGCATCTTTGTGAATGCAAGAGTTTGCAAACTCTGGGATGTTGAATGAGCGATCTATGGGCATCATCGCGTGAGAAGGTTCGGCGGGGGGTTGAACCCCTCGCGGTGCGGATGCGCCCCAGAACGATTGACGAGTTCGTGGGGCAGGGTCAGATCCTTGGAGAGGGGAAACTGCTTCGCCGGATGATTCAGGCCGACGCGATCACGTCGCTGATTCTGCACGGCCCTGCGGGGACCGGGAAGACGACGTTGGCCGAGGTGATCGCAGGGGTGACGCGACGGCGGTTCGTACGCGAGAACGCGGCTTCGGTGGGGGTCAAGCGTGTGCGCGAGGTGATCGACGAAGCGACCGGGGCGCTTGAGTCGACGGGTGTGCGCACGATTCTGTTCCTTGATGAAATTCACCGATTTTCGAAGGCGCAACAGGATGTGCTGCTCGGGGATGTGGAGCGAGGGTTGATTACCCTTATCGGCGCGACGACGGAGAATCCCCTGTTTGCGGTCAACAGCGCGCTGATCAGTCGGAGCACGCTGTTTCGGCTTGAGTCTCTTGGTGCAGAAGAGATTGTGCGCGTTGTGAGGCTGGCGATTGCGGACCGGGAGCGGGGGTACGGGTCGCTGGACCTGACGGTGACGGATGAGGCGGTCGAGGTCTGGGCGATCAAGAGCGAAGGCGATGCACGGCGTGCGCTGACGGCTCTTGAGGTGGCGGTGCTCAGTTGCCAGAAGCATGGTCGGGCTTCGGATGCGGGGATCGTGATTGACAAGCAGATCGCGGAGGAGTCGATCCAGGAGAAGGTGGCGGTTTATGGCGATGACGGGCACTATGACGCTGCGAGTGCGATGATCAAGAGCGTTCGCGGGTCGGATCCGGACGCGGCGTTGTACTGGATCGCGCGCATGCTTGAGGCGGGCGAGGATCCTCGATTTATTGCGAGGCGGCTGGCGATTCTGGCGAGCGAAGATATTGGAAACGCGGACCCCCGGGCGATTGTGATTGCAGAGGCATGCTGGAGCCTGTGCGAGCGGATCGGAATGCCCGAGTGTCGCATTACATTGGGGCAGACAGCGGTGTATCTGGCGCTTGCGCCCAAGAGCAACGCGTCGTATGTAGCAATCGAGGCGGCCATCGCGGACGTGCGTGAGGGGCGTGTGTTGCCGGTGCCGATGCATTTGCGCGATCCGAACTCTTCACCGATGGCGGATGAGACGGGCAAGGGGGTGAACATGCGCAAGCGCGTGGGCGAGAAGTATGAGTACAGCCACAAAGTGGCTGGGAAGGTGACGGGGCAGGATTACCTGGGCGTGGCGAAGAGATATTTTGAGCCCACCGAAGAGGGGGCTGAGAGAATCCTGAAGCAGCGGCTGATCGAGATACGTCAACTGAGGGAGAGGCGGCGGCAGGATGAACCAGAACAGACCGACGAAGGCTGAGGTTCGGGCGTCGTTGCGTGCGGTTGAGCCTCCGGAGAATCGGGCGCATGCAGAGGCGGCGATCGTGGACGTGCTGCGCGAGGTGTGTGCGGAGGATGAAAAGGGCGTTCTGGCGTACTTGTGGCTAGGTGATGAGCCTCGGATTGATGAATTGATGCAGTGGTTGCTGTCTCGGGGGCGTTGTGTTTGTGTACCGATGGTGGACTGGAGTGCTGGGGAGATGGCACCGGGGCGTGTGGGCAATCTGGATTCGCTGGTGACGGGGCGGTATGGTGTGCGAGAGCCTGAAGGCGGGAGCGAGGTTGTGCCGATTCATGAGATTGGGACTGTGCTCGTGCCGGGCGTCGGGTTTGATCGTGAGGGATATCGTCTCGGGCGTGGTGGTGGGTTTTATGATCGGTTTTTGTCTCGTCTGGGGCCTGAGGTTCGGCGTGTCGGGGTTGTGTTTGAGAATCGGGTGGTGGCCTGTGTGCCTCGAGACCCGTGGGATGAGAAAGTCGAGAGGATCGTGACCGAACGTGGTGTCGCAATTGCTCGCGCAGCATTGGAAAGGTGAGTTGATTCATGGCGCTTCCCTCGCAGTCAGCACGAACGTCGAGTTCCGTCGGGCGCAGTTTTTCGTCGCGCAGGCGCCGTCGGCGCAGTCCAACCGGGCTGATGGTGGTTGGGGGCGGCGTGGTGCTTTGTGGGTTGCTGGTGTACGGGCTGCTATGGGCGTTTGGGGTGGTTGGTTCGAACGACGAGCGAGCACCATCGGATACGAGGTTGGTGGAAGGGAATCGGGAAGAAGTGCTGCCTCGGGCGATACGCGATCCGATGGGGACGCACCCGAAGATCATCGAGCAGGGTTCAGGCGCGCGGGCGAGTGACGATCAGACGAGCCCGCCTCCGCCTCCGGTGGGGATCGAGCAAGCGGACGAAAGGCCTAGGCGGAACCTGCTGCGAGAGGGTTTGGAGCAGCAAGGGACGAACGGAACGAAGCCAGAGGGCGAAGTGCTGGCGACGAACACTGGCGGGCAGCCGAGGGAAGCAGAGAAGGGAACTCCGCCGCCGGCGCAATTGCCGATTTCGAATCCACCTGCGCCAAACTACTCGACGAAGTTTGCCGATGCCGAGCGCATGGTGCAGCGGAATGAGTTGGTGCAGGCGAGGCAGGCCATGAGCGAATTGCTGCGTGATCGCACGGTTTCGGAGGCAGAGAAGACGGCGGTGCGTCGGCGTCTTGGCACGATCAACGCGGACCTGGTGTTCAGCCCGAAGGTGTATGCGGGCGATCCGCTGACCGAGTCGTATGAGGTCAAGTCTGGCGACAGTCTGGCGCGCATCGCACAGAGACGAGAGCTGGCGGTTCACTGGAAACTGATTCAACGGGTCAATGGGCTTGCGAATCCGAATCAGATTCGACTTGGGCAGAAGTTGAAGCTGGTTCGTGGGCCGTTTCACGCGGTGGTGGACAAGAGTGATTTTCGGTTGGATTTATATCACGGGCAGCCGAACGCGCCGGAGTCGTGGGTGTATATCCGGTCGTTTGCGGTTGGCCTGGGCAAGGACGATGGGACGCCGGTGGGGAACTTTGTGGTGATGCGAGGTTCGAAGGTGGAGGATCCATCGTGGGTGAACCCGACAAACCCATCGGAGCGTTATGCGTCGAAGGACCCGAAGAATCCGCTCGGGAAGTTTTGGGTTGGGATCGAAGGACTGGGCGATTCGGCGGGCTATGTGGGCTTTGGGTTGCACGGGACGATTGAGCCTGAGACGATCGGGACGGAAGCGTCGCTGGGGTGTGTGAGGCTTGGGGCCGAGGACATTGCGATGGTGTATGAGATGCTCGAAGAGGGGATCAGCATCGTCCGAATTGTGCCTTGAAAATTGGGGGTTAAAGCGAATTTGGGCGGTCACTGCGGGTCGTTTTCGCGCGGTGGTTGCGCTATAATCCAAGGCAGCGTTTCCAGGCGACTTGAGAGGTTCGAGCGCGGGCTTCTTGCGGGAGGAGTTTGACTCTGCCGCAGCCCAGGCAACGCGTCCGGGATGCTTGAATCGGGCAAGCGTATGGCGTAAGCCCGTGGAGACGAATTTCGCATGACCAGAGTTGAACCGGTTCCTCCGAGCGCGAGCCACAACGGGTACGGCGCGGACCAGATCAAGGTGCTTGAAGGGCTCGAAGCGGTCCGCAAGCGCCCCGGGATGTATATCGGTGGCACGGGCATCAATGCGCTGCATCATCTTGTCTACGAGACGGTGGACAACTCGATCGACGAAGCGATGGCGGGGTACGCGACGGCAGTCAACGTGTCGATTCTGGCTGATGGTTCGGTGAGCGTTTCGGACGATGGACGCGGTATCCCGGTCGACCCGGTGAAGCATGAAGATCCGAATCTCAATGGCAGGCCCGCGATCGAAGTCGTGATGACCAAACTGCACGCGGGCGGGAAGTTCGGACAGGAAGGAAGCGCGTACAAGGTTTCGGGTGGGTTGCACGGCGTGGGTGTGAGCTGCGTCAACGCGCTGTCGGAATATCTGCACACTGAGGTGTATCGGGATGGACAGCGGTATGTGATCGTGTTTGAACGCGGGCGTGTGACGACGCCTTTGCACGTGGATGGCCCGATCCCCGAGGGGGCGTGGCGGCGGACCGGTACGACGGTGACATTCAAGCCTGATTCGACGATCTTTCCGGATGTGGAGTTCAACTTCACGACTCTGGCGGCGCGGCTTCGGGAGTTGTCGTATCTCAATCCGGGAGTGACGATCAGGCTGACGGACGAGCGCGTGGGCGCCGACGGCAAGCCTCGGGCCGAGGTGTATCGGGCAGATCACGGGCTTCTGGAGTATGTGCAGCACCTGATGATCGGGAAGAACGCGGTCTCGAGCCCGGTGTTTCTGCGCAAGTCCGAAGGCGATCAGGTGTGTGAGGTTGCGCTGCAGTATCACGACGGGTACAACGAGTTGTTGTTCTCGTTTGCCAACAACATCAACAATGTCGATGGCGGCACGCATGCGCAGGGATTCAAGGTTGCGTTGACGCGCACGCTCAACGGATATTCCCGGCGCATCGGGATCATCAAGGAGAAGGATCCGGTCCCGACGGGCGAGGATCTGCGTGAAGGAATTGTGGCGATTGTGTCGGTGAAGCTGCCGGATCCGACGTTCAACAATCAGCCGAAGGAGAGATTGCTCAATCCGGAGATCGAGGGTTTTGTGAGTTCGGCGGTGGGAGAGGCGCTCGAGGCGTGGCTTGAGGAGCACCCTTCTGAGGCCAAGAGGCTGTGTCTGAAAGGGATCGTGGCGGCGCAGGCGCGCGAGGCGGCGCGCAAGGCTCGCGAACTGACACGCCGCAAGACGGCGTTGGATTCCGGTTCGATGCCTCACAAGTTGAGAGACTGCAAGACCAAGGATGTCGATCGGAGTGAGTTGTTTCTGGTGGAAGGTGATTCTGCGGGTGGGTCGGCGACGCAGGGGCGCGACACAGATACGCAGGCGATTCTGCCGCTGCGGGGCAAGTTGCTCAATGTCGAAAAGGCGCGCATCGACAAGATGCTGCAGCATGAGGAAATCAGGACGTTGATTCAGGCGCTGCGCTGCGGCATCGGGCCGGAGTTTGATGTTTCGCGCCTGCGGTATGGCAGAGTCATCATCATGACGGACGCGGACGTCGACGGCAGCCACATTCGCACTTTGTTGCTGACGTTTCTGTTCCGGCACATGCCGGAATTGATTCGGCGTGGGCATGTGTACATCGCGCAGCCTCCGCTGTATCAGATTCTCAAGGGGCGCAAGTCGCGGTATGTGCTCAATGACAAGTTGCTGGGCGATGTGCTGACGGAGATCGGGCTTGAGGACGCGGTGTTGATTGTGCGTGACACGACGAGCGAGGACGACGATTCCGAGCCGGTGATTGTCAGGCGCATCGAGGGTTCGGATGCGCGGCGTGTGGTGCATCTTCTGCGGCGGCTCAAGGAGCTCGTGGAGATTGCCGAGCGTAGAGGGGTCCGTTTTGCGGACTTGCTGGGCGCGCGACTGGGCGGGCGTCTGCCGACGCACAAGGTGAGTTGCCGCGCTCTGAACTTGTACGCGTGGAGCGAGCAGGAAGCCAATGGCATCGTGAACGAGCGTGGGTGGTCACTGGAAGACACAGCGATTATCGATGCAGAGTCGGAAGTTGAAGAGATTGATCCGGAACGTTCTCGCAATGCGGCAGAGCGTGAGCAGGTCGGCAAGCCGATCGCGACCATTCGTGAACTGCACGAGAACCGCGAGCTTGAGAAGTTGATTACGGAACTGGGGCAGTTTTCACTGGATATCTCGGACTATGGACTGGTGCAGGAAGAGTCGGTGACGGGTGCGAAACTACCTACGAAGTATGCCTGGGTAACCAGCAGAGCGACCAAGGCCAGTGTGCGTGATGCTGAGGAAGCGGGGGAAGGCGCAGCCGTTGAGCCGGAGACGGCGTTGCGCGTCGTCGAAGCGGCTAACCTGCCCGAGATATTGCGGACGCTGCACGATATCGGACGGCGTGGGATGGAGATCAAGCGGTTCAAGGGTCTGGGCGAAATGGACGCTGAGCAGTTGTGGGAAACCACGATGGACGTGTCGCGCCGGACGCTCCTGCGGGTGACGTGGGAACAGGCAGGGGATGCAGATTCGCTGTTTAGTGTCCTGATGGGCAAACTCGTTGAGCCTCGGCGGAAGTTCATCGAGGATCACGCGCTTGAGGTCAAGAATCTGGACGTTTGAGATTCTCGAAGGATCGAAAGGGGACCTGATCAGGCCGACGGTATCGTTTGGGCGAGTTGTGTTGTTTATGCGACGGCAGGGGCTGGGTCAGACGGCGCAGACGGCCATCGGCTTTGCTCGGCACCTCTCTTGGGCGAAATTGCGACGGTTGGCAAGTCGATATTTCTGAGGGACTTATCGACGAGGCGACCACCGCATGAACAAGAACGCAAAGCCTTCTCGCAGCAGCAGGCTTGACACGAGCCGGGTCAATACGCTCGGCAGTCAGGCGAAGAACCTGAATGATCTGCTCGACGAACTGGACCGCGCGCCCGGCACACGATCGTCGAAGCGAAACCACGCGCGGTTACCATTTCGTGCGCAGGCGATTGCGACGACAATTCGTCAGGCGGACGGCGGCGAAGTGCATTTGCGGCTTGCGTGCCGAAATCTTTCGATCGGAGGGATGAGCCTGTTGCACAGCGCATACCTGCATCCGGGCACAAGTGTTGCGGTTGAGCTCCCATTGGCTGTGGGTGGGGCGAGGATGGTGAAGGGAAAAGTTATTCGCTGTGCTCATGTGCGGGGGATGATCCACGAAGTAGGCGTGAGGTTCGGGGAGCAGATCAACTTGAGGGACTTTCAGCGGTCAGATCCGTTCGGAATGGAGTTTTCGTACGAGAACGTGAAGCCTTGCGACCTGAAGGGCCTGGTGGTGCATCTGGATCCGTCGGAGATTGATCGCAAGATCGTCAGGCACATTCTGCGCGACACGTCGCTGTCGATTCGTGGGTGCGAGACTGCGGCCGAAGCGAGGGAACTGATCGAGAAGGGTTGCGACCTGATCATCATGGAGTACGGGCTGACGGATACAGATGGAGCGGTGTTGACATCGTCGCTGCGGTGTGAGGGGCAGATGCATCCTGTGATCATGGTGAGCAGCAACACGACGCCCGAGGCTGCGGAGATGATTCGGCGCAGTGCGGTGGAGGTGTTTCTACCCAAGCCGATCGATCCGGATCGATTGATGAGCGCGATCGCGGAGTTTCTGCTTCCGACGGGCAGGGTGCGGGAGCCGAGTGGGAGCGACTCGGAGGCGATGAAGGAGTTGGCTGCGCTGTTCAGCAAAGATCTGGTGGCGTACGCCGATCGTCTTGAATCTGCACTGAGCGAGCAAAGTTCCGAGGGGGTGCTGCAGATTGCGCAGCAAATCCGTGGAACGGCGTTGTCGCTGGGGTTTGGGCAACTGGGCGCGATGTCGGGTGAGGTTGCGGATCGTCTGGGGCGGAAGCAGCCCTTGTCGGCCATGGTGCGGCAGGTGCGAGGCCTGATTACGAGTTGCCGGTCACCGCGGCCCGTATCCTGAAGAAGCATCGGCGGGGCCGATGAACTCGGGAGCAAGGCGTGAGCGTCGAGCGGGCGGTGCTGAACCGGATTGAAGAGGTTGTCGGTGTGCGCGTCAGCGGCACGCGCGCGCTTGCTGGCGGGTGCATCGCCGAAGTGCATCGGCTTGATTTTCTCGATGGACAGCGACTGGTGGCGAAGGTTGATCGCGGACCAACGCCACAGCTGGATATCGAGGGGTTCATGCTGGCGGAGTTGGCGAGGCGAACGAATCTGCGTGTGCCTCATGTGATCGTTTCGGAGCCGGGCCTCCTGCTCATGGAATTCATCGAGTCGGATGGTGCGGTCAGCGAGGCGGGGCGAGTGGAGTTTGCCGACGCGATGGCAGCGTTGCATCGAGTACAAGCCGAGAATTATGGATTTGGGCGCGACACGTTGATTGGACCAATGACGCAGCCGAACGTCGATGCGACTGATTGGGCGTCATTTTTCGGGGAGTATCGGCTGAAAAGGTTCTCAGGCGAAGCGTGGCGCAGTGGCCAGCTTCCGGACGAACTTCACAGGCGGTGTCTGCGATTGGGGGATCGGCTCGCGGATGAACTGGAAGCGGGAGAAGGGCCTGTGCTGATCCACGGCGACTGCTGGTCGGGGAATGTCTTGTGGCACGGAGGGCGGTTGGCGGGTGTCATCGATCCGGCGATCTATCACGCCGAGCGGGAAGTAGAACTGGCCTTTATGGATTTGATGGGTTCATTCGGGGGCGCGTTCTGGGGGCGCTATGAAGAGCAGTTTCCGATTCAGCCCGGATTCTGGGAGCGTCGGCGGTGGATCTACCAGTTGTATCCGTTGCTCGTGCACGCGCATCTGTTCGGTGGGGGGTATGTCGGCGCGGTGGCCGAGGCGCTTGATGCGGTGGGTGCGTAATGGTCGAACTCTGTATGAAGGGTGATCGACGGGGCTCGAACCCGCGGCCTCCTGGACCACAACCAGGTGCTCTAACCTGCTGAGCTACGATCACCATCTGGGCCAATTGAGGCCGAGTTGGGCACCTCTAGAGTACGAGCGTAACAGGGTCCGGGTCAATCTGAACGCGACACGTCGGGGGGCAATGCCTAGGATCCCGACCCAATAGGCTGTCTGGAGTTGTGACACGATGCCTGTGAAACATGGACCGAGCCTGGACCTGTCAGCGGGTCGGGCATTGACGAACCTGTCTTCTGCGGAGTTGGTGGAATATGCACTGCGGGCCGGCGAGGGTCGGCTTGCGTCCAATGGTGCGCTCGTCTGCTCGACCGGCGCCCGCACTGGCCGGAGCCCGAAGGACAAGTTTCTCGAAGATACAGCAGGCATCCACGACAAGATCTGGTGGGGCAATGTCAACGTTGCCATAAGCCCGGAGAAGTTCGACCGCGCGGTCGAAATCGCAACGCGGTATCTCAACAGCCTTGATCGTGTTTTTGTTTTTGATGGATTCGCGGGTGCGGAGGCGAAGCACCGGCTGGGTGTTCGCGTGGTTAGTGGGTATGCGTGGCATTCTCTGTTTGCGCAAACGCTATTTATCGAGCCGGGTTCGCCAGCCGATGCGGGCGACGGTTCGTGGAAGCAGGATTGGACGATTCTGGCTGCTGGAGCGCACGAACTGACGCGCGATGAGCAACAGGAACTTGGTCACGCATCACCGGTGCTGATTGCACAGTCGCTCGAGCGCAAGAGTGTTGTGATCCTGGGGACGCAGTACGCGGGCGAGATCAAGAAGAGCATCTTTTATGCGATGAACTTTGACATGCCCGAAGCCGGCGTGTTTCCCATGCACTGTTCGTGCAACGTCGATGCGAAGGATCCTTCGAATGTCGCACTGTTTTTCGGCTTGTCGGGCACGGGCAAGACGACGCTCTCGGCCGATCCGAACCGAGCTCTGGTCGGCGACGACGAGCACGGGTGGGGCCCGGGCGGGATCTTCAATTTTGAGGGCGGGTGCTACGCCAAGTGCATTCGCCTGAGCGAAGAGGGTGAGCCACAGATTTGGAATGCGATTCGGTTCGGAAGCGTGCTCGAGAACGTGATGATCGATGCGAAGACTCGTCGGCCGGATTATGACGATGGGTCGATGACGGAAAACTCGCGTGTGACCTATCCGGTGGATTTCATCCCTGGCGCGAAAATTCCTTCAGTGGCGAGGCACGCAAAGAACGTGATTTTCCTAACCGCCGATGCGTTTGGGGTGGTGCCACCTGTGAGTCGTTTGTCGCCTGAGCAAGCGATGTACTACTTCATCAATGGGTACACATCGAAACTTGCGGGAACCGAAGCGGGCGTGACGGAGCCTGTGCCGAACTTCAGTCCGTGTTTTGGCGGCCCGTTCCTGCCGCGTCCTCCCGGGGAGTATGCGGCGATGCTGGCCGAGCGGATTCGCAAGCATGATGCGAACGTGTGGCTGCTGAACACGGGGTGGACCGGCGGCGGATACGGCAAGGGGCACCGCTTCGAACTCAAGTACACGCGGCAGATGGTTTCGCAGATCCTGAGCGGGGAACTGGCTCGAGGCTCGTTCGAGGCCGATCCGGTGTTTGGTCTGTCGATTCCGACTCGAGTGGCGGGGGTGCCGGACAGCGTGCTTCGCCCTCGGAACACATGGGCGGACGGGACGGCGTATGACGCCAAGGCTCGGCATCTGGCACAACTCTTCCGCGAGAACGCGAGCAAGTACGACTTGTCTGCGGAGATCATCGCGGCGGGGCCCAGAGGCTGAGATTCCTCATTTGTGGTTCCATCGAGATGCGCGCAAGCGTGGAACGAACGCGCGGTCAAACCGCCTTGCCTGCAGAGAGGGCACTTTTGGTCTTGAGATGTGCGAACTCGAGTCGTCGATCCTGAATGATGCACTGATCAAGGCGTGTGTACTGCCGGGGAAGTGCTGCCCGAGGCACTCTGAAGGCGTTTGATCATGGCGAGGATGTCGATCAAGGTGACTCGGCAGTCGCCGTTGATATCAAAGATCTCGTGTCCGGGCTGCAGTTCTGCTCCGCCGAGCAGTCGCATGACTTGAATAGCCTGTTCGATTTCGCTGGTGGAGACGACGCCGTCGTTGTTGACGTCTCCGAGGCGCGAGGGCGGGTAGATGTTCCAGGTGTGGTTTGCGGGATACCCGGTGAGTGTGCGGCGGATGTTGCTGTTGGGCCAGCGCACCTCGATGGTCTGGGTGGCGAGTGTGAATGGGCCGAGCCCGAAGTGGAGGACGGTCTGGTTCTGGCTTAAATAGTTGCCCCCTGCGAAGACTTCTCGCATCTGGGAGATGTTGTTTGCGGTGAGTCGGACGACTGCGCCGATGGCCTTGGTGTTGGGGCCGTAGCCGACGACGTTGAGTTTGATCCAGTGATTGTCCTGTCCGACAGCGTTGATGAAGACTCGTAGCGGTTGGTTGATATTCGAGACGATCATGTCGAGATCGCCGTCACCGTCAATGTCGCCGTAGGCGAAGGTGTATGAGGTTGCGAGTTCGCCCAGGCCGCTCGTGGGAGTGACATCGGTAAAGGGGAATGAACCGTTATTGCGAAAGAGTCGGTTGGGCGCCATCTCATTGCAGACGAACAGATCGAGGTCGGTGTCGTTGTCGTAGTCGAAGAAACCTGTAGCCCAGCCGAGGGCGAAGACTTCGAGTTCGGCCGCGGCGGTGGCATCGGAAAATGTGCCGTCGCCGTTGTTGAGCATGAGCAGATTGCCCGGCGGCAAGTTGGTCATGTAGACATCCTGAAAGCCGTTGCCGGTGATATCGCCTACAGCAAAGCCCATGCAATCGAGGTTTGCTTCCATATTGGCCTGCTGGGTGATTTCGGTGAACGTGCCATCACCGTTGTTACGGTAGAGACGGTTGGTGTAGGAGCCTATATATCCTTTGTCAGTGCCGAGGTAGAGGTCGGGGTCGCCGTCGTTGTCGAAGTCGAACCACAAGGCGAGAAGAGTTGGGTCGCCGGTCGCTTGCACGCCGAGTTGAACAGCGACATCGGTGAAAGTGCCGTTGCCGTTATTGCGGAAAAGTTGATTCTCAACGAAGTTGCTTTCGGTGCCGGTGCGGTTGCAGACGTATACGTCGAGCCATCCGTCGCCGTCGTAGTCACCCCAGTTGGCACCGACGCCATAGCCACTGCTGTTGAGGCCCGAGGCAACTGAGACATCGGTGAAGCTGAAGTTGCCGTCATTGCGGTACAGGCGATCTGGATGGCCAGCGCGGACAAGATGGAGGTCAAGGTCTCCGTCCCCGTCAAAATCGATTGCAGTAACGCTTGTTAACCACGTCGTTGGTGGGATTCCGCTCTGCGCAGAGCGGTTGGTGAACTGTCCGGAGCCGTTGTTCTGGAAGATGCCGACGACGCCCGAGTTTGCTCCGAGAGCGACAATGTCAAGGTGTCCGTCGCCGTTGAGGTCTGCCAATGCGACGCCTTGACCGATGAACGAGTTGTTTGATCCAACGGTGTAATTGACGCCCCTGGCGAGGGCCTGGTTGACGAACGTGTTCTGCGCCTGAGACAGGCTGGCAAACGTCGAAAGAACAAGGGATGCTGCAACTGTTCTCAGTTGATTCGCGTAGCCTATGAGTTCCATTTCTCCCTCCATCGTTGCGATCGGGACATATTCGCAACAACACCCTTGCCGTTATGCGGCTTGCAATTGATGTGACCGGATTTCCGTTACAAACACTACCACAATTGCTTTGAATTTGGAAGCAATTTTTGGAATCGGGGACACCATCGAGATTGTCAGGGATACCGCCTCGATGTCCGAGATTCTCCAAGCCAAGAAGCGTGCGGTTTGGAGCGAGGGTGTCTACTGTCTGTTTTCAATGGTCTCAGAGGCAGATTGGCATGACGCGAAGGCCCTACGTTGGCGGAAACTGGAAAATGAACACTGGCCTGCTCTCGGCCGGGGCGCTGGCCCGGGGCATTGCGGGCGACCTCGTCGATCAGCCTCCGTGTGATGTCACGATTTTTCCACCGTTTCCATACCTGCTGAGCGTCAACTCGATTCTTCGGGAACGCGGGGTCGGGTTGCGGCTTGGATCGCAGGATCTCTACCACCAACCGAACGGAGCCTTTACAGGTGAGGTTTCTGCCGAGATGCTCATCGACTGTGGCGTCCGCTCGGTCTTGGTCGGTCACAGCGAAAGGCGACATGTTATCGGAGAGTCCGATGGGCTGATCCGGCAGAAGTTGATCGCGGGGCTTGATGCGGGGTTGGAGGTCGTGCTGTGCATTGGCGAGACGCTCGAACAGCGCAACGCGGGTGAAACTGACCTGGTGAATGTGCGACAACTCGAGGCGGGGTTGTCTGATCTGGGTTTCGAGCGGATGAGCAAGGTGGTGATTGCGTACGAGCCGGTTTGGGCGATCGGGACCGGGCGGACCGCGACTCCGGCTGATGCTCAGGACGCGCACGAGAAGATCAGAGCGTGGCTGAGCGCGACTTTCAACGATCAGGTGGCGCAAGAGACTCGGATTATCTATGGGGGGTCTGCCAAGCCAGCGAACGCGGCCGAGTTGTTTTCGCAACCTGATGTTGATGGGGGGTTGATCGGGGGTGCATCGCTGGTGTCGGCCGATTTTGTCCGAATTGTGCGCGCAGCGGTCACGTCTCGAAGGGTGCAGCACGATTCCCGGGGTTGATGGGTCGACCTACGATGGGTGCGGCGCGGAGCTCGCGTCGGTGGGAGTATGTTGACATGGTTTTGACACTGGGCTTGAGTCCATGGATTGCGTCGATCCTGATTGCGCTGTTTCTGGTGATCTGCGTGCTGATGATTCTGATCGTGCTCATTCAAAGGCCTCAGGGAGGCGGACTGAGTGGGGCGTTCGGGTCTGGGAGCGGCGGGTCTGGTCAAACGGCGTTCGGGACCAAGACGGGTGATGCTCTGACATTTGCGACGATCGGTATTTTCGTGACGTATTTGCTCCTGGCGGTGGGGCTGCAGTTTGCAGCTCGCCCTGATGCGCCTGCAAGGGGTCCTGCTGTGATTGAGTCGAGCGATCGGTTTCCAGAGGACTTTGCACCTCCTGCGGGGCAAGTGCCTGCACCGGTCGAGGACACGCCAGTACCGCCTGTGGTGCCGAGTGCGATTGATGATGAATCGGGCGAGCCATCGCCGGGCTCGGAGGGTTCTCAAGACTCGAGTCAGGCGGACGATGGGCTCTAGAAGGTTGGAAGGGTAACTTTGATTCGGAGCATGACCGGATTTGGCGACGCATCGGCCCAGCGCGACGGCGCTCACTTTTTTGTCGAGGTCCGGTCGCTGAACAACAAGTATCTCAAGGCTGTCATTCGGCTGCCCGAGTCGCTGCAATCACTGGAGCCTGAGCTGGAGTCTGTCCTCCGGCATCGACTGGGACGTGGAACGGTGACGCTGACTGCGAGTATTTCGGATCAATCGGCCAGCGCGGCGATGGAAATCAACCACGACGCGCTTCAGAAGTATGTGGATCAGCTTGAGAAGGCTCCGGCGTTTGCTCAGGGAAAGGTCAGGCTGGATCTGGCGGCGCTGCTGACGCTTCCAGGCGTACTTCAGCCTCCGAGCGACGAAGAGGAGAGGCTGCACAAGACGCGCGAAGTGCTGGTGTCGCTTGCTGAGGAAGCGTGCGGGGTGCTGATAGAACGTCGAGCGCGCGAGGGATTGTCGCTGGCGCGCGAATTGGAATCGCAACTCGACTTGATGAGTGATCGACTGGAGAAGATCCACGAACGCGCGCCCGATGTTGTGGCCGATTATGAAAGGCGGCTCAAGGCGCGTGTCGAGGTGCTGCTTCAGGATGCGGAGATGACAACCGATCCGTCGGATCTGATTCGCGAGATTGCGGTGTACGCTGAGAAGACGGATATTCACGAGGAAGTGACGCGTTTGCGCGAGCACATCCGGCATTTTCGTGATCTGATTGCCAGCGAGGTGCCTGTGGGGCGGACGCTGGATTTTCTGAGTCAGGAGTTGCTGCGCGAGGCGAACACGATGGCGAGCAAGAGCCCGAACGCGGAATTGGCGCGCCTGATCGTGGAAATCAAGGGTGCGATCGACCGTGTGAAGGAGCAGGTGCAGAACGTGGAGTGATCGCGAAGGAGCGAGCCTCATGGTCGAACCTGCCAGTGTACCTCCGGACCCCGAACCTGTAGACCTGGCGCGAACGCCGCGAGTCGAACTGGAGCGATTTTCGCCGCGTGAGTTGCAGGACGTGTGTGCGCGGTATGAACTGGGGAAAATCACGGCGATTCGGGAGTTTCGCAGGGGTTCGCCGCAGTCTCCCAAGGTCGTGATCGAGGCGGCGCGAGGGCGGTTCTTGCTCAAGCGGCGAAGTCCGCGCACGGGAGATCCATTTCGCGTGGCGTTTGTGCACGGGGTGCAGTTGTTTCTCGTGGCACGGGGATTCGCGACGCCTCGCATCATCGGCACCCGCGACGACAACAACTCGATGCTCCAGCGTGACGGGTTCGTGTATGAACTCTTTTCATATGTTGAAGGGGAGATGTACACGGGGCGTGACAGTGAGGTTGCCGATGCGGGGCGGCAACTGGCACGACTGCACATGCTGATTGCGGATCATCGACCGGATCGCGTGATGCCTCAGGCATCGGGCCGCGTCGGGATGGACTTGATCGGGAGTTGCGCGGTGGTGGAGCGCATGGACAAGTCGTTTGCTTCGGCGATGGGGCGGCTCAAAGCGGCGGCTTTGGCGGCCGATGAAGTGCTGAATCGGAGCGATCTGTCGCGGCGTGATGTCCTGATCGTGCATGGTGACTGGCACCCCGGGAACATGATCTTTCGGGATGCCGAGGTTGCTGCGGTGCTCGACTTTGATTCTGCGCGGTACGCCCCGCCGATTGTCGAGGTGGCCAACGGGCTGCTTCAGTTTTCGATGACGAGGCAGGGGGCGGACCCTCTGCGCTGGCCACTAGAACCCGACGAGCGGAAAGTGAGGATGTTCTGGCGGGGGTATCGAGGTGGGTTGCCGGCCGATGCACCGTTGGTGCCGTATTTGATGATCGAGTTGCTGATTGCCGAGGGACTCAGGCCGATCATCGAGACCGGCCGGTTCGGACATCTGGACGCTTTGACGTGCCTTCGGCTGGTCGCGAGAAAGTGCCAGTGGCTTTGTGAGAATGCTGGCGCACTGGCGGGGGTGCTTGCGGTAGAATCATGACATGGCGTATCGATCAACGGTCAACCAAGTTCGATTGGGGCTTGTGCTGGCGAGCGGCTGGTGTGCATGTGCGGGTGCGCAGGTTTCGGCAGAGTTGCTGGCTGCGCTCGACGCGCCGGTCTGGGCGCAGCGCGATGAGGCGATGCGTCGTATGCTGGAGGATCGGACGGCCAAGTTGGAAGATCTGGAACAACTATCGCGCTCTGGGGAACTCTCGCCCGAGCAGGAGATCCGTGTGCGGCAGGTGGCCCGGCGGTCGTTCGAAATGCGGCGTCTGGCGGGTCTGGGTGTGCAGTTCAGCGGGTTCGGGCCTCAGGGCGTGGTGATCGGGCAGACCATCGAGGGTTTTGACGCTGCCAACCACTTGGTGCCCGGGGACATGGTGCAAGCTGCCAATGGGCAGACGATGCATACGCAGGACGAACTGCGGTGGACGATCCTGTCGCTCGATCCTGGGCAGGAAATCGAGATGCGAGTGCTGCGCGGGGGTTCGGTGGTGACGCTGAGGGTCTTGCTGGGGGCGTTTGCGGATCTGCCCGATGCGCAGCGGCCTTCGCAGACGGATCTTGCGTATGCGTTTTACAAGCGATGGCAGCGTCGGGCGTTGCCGCCGCCACGCATGCCGGTAGGGGCAGAGATCTCGATCGAAGACTGGGCACGTGTGGAGGCTGCGGGTGTTGGGGAGGATCGGTGGCCGATGACGCGTGAGAATGCGTCGCGCATGGTTGGGCTGGGGGGGCAACCACGGTCAAGCACGATACTGCGCGTGGGCGGTCATGATATGGGGCAGGCCGGTTTTTTTGAACGCGATCCGGAGCGCACGCGCATTACCGAGGTTGCAGCGATCGTGGACCGGACGCGTGCGCTGATGCTCCAGCGCACACTGCTCGAAGAGAGAGCAGTGAACTTCGAGCGCCATGCAGACCTTGCTGGCGACCCGGAGCGCAAGCAGCAACTCATCGAGTTGCGCAACCAGACACTGGCTGAGGTCATTCGGGTGGATACGGAACTCGCGCAATTGCGAGTGGTGCTCCAGCAGTTGCGTGAGGGTATGCCTTGACGCACTGGCGCTGAGGAACGCGAACGTCAGGCTCCGTGAGGCAGATCGGAGTCGGAGCCGCCCTCATCGTCAAGCGTTGGTTCTTGCGGGTCTGCTGCCGGGTGGTTCTGTCCTTCGCGTGCGAGAAGGTCGTTGAGGCTTGAGAGGAAATTTGCATCGACGGCGTAGCCTCTCGCGACACGCCCGTCGAGAGCCAATATGCCCGGCGGATCGGCGAGGGGGACGATTGAGAATGTGGCGGCTGCGGGCCCGATGCCCATGTGCAGCGAGACGGTCATGGAGTCGGTTGCTGAAGCGGTGGTCAAGCGAACTTCGTCGGCTGGGGCGTGGGTGAGGGTGTCGAGCAGGGTAGTGACGAGGGCAGCATCGCCTGGAAGGATGGCACCTTGTCGCGTTGTCCAGCCGAGGCCGCTGCGTTCGAGAGCGAGTGATCGAGTATTCTGTCGGATGATGATGCGTTCGACTGCATTGTTGGCGAATGTCGCGCCGCGCCTGGACACATATGGCTCGACTCTGGTGGAGAGGGCATTGAGCGATTCGGTTGCGAGTTCTGCTATGACAGGCCCTGCTAGAAGTCTGGCTCGTTCGTTGCCTTCGACGAGTGACCACGCGAGTTCAGCAAAGACTGACTTTCCGCCGAGGTTCGTAGCGCCACCGACCACGATGCTCTGTCGCAAGAGCGAACCGTCGCCTCGACGAACATCGGTTTCGGTGATGATGGTAGCGAGCGGCTTATCGAGACCCGTGCGATCGTCGGCGCGGGTGAGATCGTCGCGGAAGGCGAGGACTTCAACTCCTGCCAAGGCTAGCGCCAGCGAGCGAGAGGCATCTGCGTCGGCGGGAACATTGATTGGCTCGGCCAGTGCCCAGCGTGCGTCCCGTCTTGTCAGTGTGAGAGAGCCGGTGCCCGAAGAGAGTTCGATGAGTGAAGGGCCCGTGGCAAACGGGGCAAGCGCAGCGGGGGATCGCCACGCACCAAGGCCGGTTTCAACAAACGCACTGAACAGCGAGGCGTCGACATAGCCGCGCACGGGGCGACCTTCATCGGGCTCCTTTTCGATCACGATTCGTCCCGCCATCGGTTGCTGATCGAAGTGGATGAGTTCGGATGAACCATCCATGAGGACGATGCGCAGGCTCGCACTGCGTTGAATCGGAAGGTCAGTTGGGACAATGCGAGCCGAGATCAGCACGCGCAGCCCGGCGCGGACGCGCGATTCATCGGCTGGCCATGTGGCCTTGTCGCCCGCCGGTGTGGTCCAGTGCACCATCCAGCGCGGCGATCCGAGGACTTCCTCACGCTGGATCGCGGTGGAGCCGACAAGTTCGATTCGTTCGACCGTGGCGGGGTCGAAGGTCATCAGGGCGATCGGGTCGGTGGCGACCGGCTTGCGGAAGTGATCGACGAGGAGGTATGCGCCCAGCAAGAGAAGGGCGGTCAAAACACTGATGATGACACTGCGCTCGGACATTGCGGAGATTCTAACCTGTATGGCTCGGTCGTCGCGGGCTGGAGGGCATGGTTGTGCAGAGGCCGTTGATCGCCATTACGACAGACATCGTCGAGGTCGAGAGTCGTGAGCGTACAGCAATGTACCCCAGTTATGCCCGTTCGGTTGCGCAGGCTGGGGGCGTGCCCGTGCTTCTTCCGCATGAGCCGGGCACGATTGTGGACTTGATCGAGAGAGTCGATGGTTTTGTGTTCACGGGTGGCGACGACCCGCGTATGGAAGAATTTGGCGTGGCGACCGACCCGCGCGCGACGCTGCTGCACCCTGATCGGCAGAGGTTCGAGGTCGAGTTGCTGCGTCAGGTTCTGGCGCGAGACAAGCCGATTCTGGGTGTGTGTCTGGGCATGCAGTTGTTGGCACTCGTCTCGCGTGGGATGCTCGACCAACAGCTTGGCCAGCCCGAGGCGGGCAACCACTGGGAGCAGGAGCACGCGGTCCAACCTGAAGCCGGGGCGTCACTCTGTGCGGGGATGGTGTTGAGCCGCCATCGGCAGGCGGTGAGCGACGCTGGTGTGATGCGCGTGTTGGCGCGTTCACCCGATGGAGTCATCGAAGCAATTGGCGACCCGGAGCGGAGGTATTGCCTCGGGGTGCAATGGCACCCGGAGCGCACACGCGAGCCGGCGCTGGGCAGTCGTCTCTTTGAGGCCCTTGTAGCGGCGGCGGAATCGTCTCGGGCGCTGGGATGAGTCTCAGTTGTCTTGGCCAAGCCCGATGGTGAGCACACGGCAATGTTCGACATCGCACAAGCGTGCATCGCCCGCGGCGGCAGCGGGGATCAGGACCGTCGTGCCCGCTGAAACTGCGACATCCGGCCAGTGCCCTTGCACGCTCGAGATCCGTCCGCGTCCTGCGATGCCCATGATCGCGACACAGACATCGCTCGTAAAGACCAGACCCGCAGTTGTCGGAGCGACTTCGTCAATCGAGTAGAACGCAGTCGTCGCAAGGCGTGAGGAGAGCGCGCCTGGAGAAGCCTGTGTCGGCTGAGTGTCATGGTCATGGCTAAAGTCGATGCACTCGAGCGCGGCGTCGATGTGCAGCGCGCGCTGGGGGCGGTTGTACTCGCTCGTCCAGTCATACACGCGAAAAGTGGTGTCGCTGGCGGTCTGGACTTCAGCTACCAGCACGCCCGCGCCCAGTGCGTGGAGCGTTCCACTCGGCAGTGTGTGGCACTGGCCGGGTACGGCAGGCTGGGAAGCGAGCACCGACGCCACCTCTCCAGATTCGATGCAGCGTACAAAATCCTCGCGCGTCGTCCCTGGCATGAGATCGCGAAAGATCATCGGCGGCTTGCCATCGACCGGCTCGGCGTCGAGCACATACCACGACTCAGTCTTCAGATGGGCCTGAGGGTGGGTGGCGGCGTATTGCGGACTCGGGTGGACCTGCACCGAAAGATGCTCGCGAGCATCGAGAAACTTGAGCAAGAGTGGAAACGCCGGGTGGGGAGTCTGTTGCCTTTGAGTCTCGGCTCTGAAGGGTCCGTCTCCGAGCAAATGAAGCCCCCAGAGGCGCAGGGCGCCAGCGATGGTCGAGCCAGCGAGTGGTCCGTTTGCGATGACAGAGTGGGCTGCGTCCCCGCCGCCGCCACTTGCAGAAGTCGACGCCAGATCCGCCAGTTCCCAACTTTCGCCGATGAGCACGGCTGTCTCTTCGGGCATGGGCTTGCCATAGCGGATCAGGCGACGTCCGCCCCAGACCTTTTTCTTGAGGATCGGGATAAACGTCAGCGGGTAAGGGTCGGTCATCGTTGTGGCCCTCGATCAGAGCATGGTAAACTCGTCGGTTTGATCAGCGATCTTTGTGTGCTTTGACAAGGCAGACTTGAGAAGTTTTGGGTCGATGGCTTCAGTGGGGAGCAGGATCTGCTCGGCCCGCCGTGCAAGAAACAAGCGCTGGCTCAGCACCCAGAAAAGTTCGATGTCCTGGCGGGTTAGTGCGCGGCAAGGGGGACAAGTGCGAGTTTCAATATGATGAGCAAGGTCGATCCGCTCAGCAGCCGTGGCTTGCCGGGGAGTCTCGCAGAGTGCAGTCAGGCCGCTCGCCCGCCATGACCAGATGCGTGCCCTTGCACTCCCGATTGGTGAGACGACAATTCGCTCCCATTTTTCAAGGCGTCCGAAATGGGCGAGCGCGCGGCCCCGACGCGTGCCAAGTGCGTCAACGAGTCGTTGTAGTTCGCCAGCGCGTTCGAACTCCTGCGCTCGGGCCGCGGCATTCATGCGGGTTTCAAGAGTCGCTGAGAGAGTGTCAGTGCTCTGAAGGCTGAGAGACGCATGGTTGAATCGTGCAGCAAAGTTGGTCCAGGGTTCAGATCCATCGCACGGGGCAGAGCAGCGCCCCATTTCGTGGTAGACACATGCGCGGCCGTTGGGTGCTCGGCGCACTTCGTTCGGGAATCGACATAGATCGAAGCCGGCGTCGAGCATCTGTCCGAGTCGCTCGGCGGCGTGCTTGTCGGGCATCGGCCCGACAATAGCGAACCTTTCCTCTGGTTCCCACCCTTGCTCTAGTTGTGTAATGTCCCATGTGCACGCGACGCGGTCGAGACGAAGGAACCAGCACCGCATGCGATCGACTACCGCTGGGGCAGTCTCGCCGAGCCTGTCGCGAGCGAGCGTGAGGTACGCCCACTGGGCTTCGAACATCGAATCGCATCGGGCACATTCGATGTGGTGCACAACTTCGGCGAGCGAGCCGCCGCGTTCGGGATCCAGCCTCTTCTTACAGAACTCGCGCGCATCGCCCGTCACGGCGACGAGCAGGCAACTGTCATCGGCTGCGAACATCGCGACTGCGCCCGGAGAGGGCGGCACACCTTCAAGCGATGTTGGGTCTGCGTGCACGATCTCAAAGTGATTGAGTTCCACGCGATCAGAGTAACTCACTGGTGCGGGGTACGCCGGGTTTGAGTTCGGGCAGCGTAGTCGTGTGGACTTCGGCGAGGTAGCACTGATGCCGTTTCCATCCGTGGCGCATGCGAAGATGATGGTCCTCGGCGGGGTAACGCACGAACCCGAGGCCGAGCGCGAGGCGAATGCTGGCAGTGTTTTCGGGCGCGATGGTCGCGTAGAGGCGATGGAGGCCGAGGCCTTCTGAGAGGGGTGCGAAAGCGTGTCGCACCGTGAGCCGTAGGGCACTTTTCGCCAAGCCTCGCCCGGTGAAGGGCGTGCCGATCCACCATGAAGTGTCGGCCGAGAGGGTCAAGCCGCGCGAGATGTTGATGAGGCTGGCCATGCCCACAAGTTGCTGCTGATGGACAATGACGCGCCGCCACGCCGAGCGGGCCTCATCGCTGCGGATTGTGCGTTCGAGTTCATCTTCAAAGTGGCTCTCAGCGGATTGGCCAAGCGAGAAGGCGGGAAGGAACTGGCGCAGCTCATTCATGCTGGCGTTGATGAGTGCGACGTAGTCGGTGCGATCCTCCGGGCAAAGAGGCCGGAGCGTGATCGCGCGTGCGGCAGTTTCGGGAATCTCCCAGGCTGGCAATACACTGATGGGGCGCGTTGGTGACACAGCGTCCAAGCCGCGAACCAGCGACACCCCCAGGCCTATGGGGCCAGCACGACCTTCGGCCGATCTTGCGCGTTTCTTGGACACTGACTCGGACTCCGGGTCACTCCACAGTGACGCTCTTTGCCAAGTTTCTCGGCTTATCCACGTCATGTCCTCGAATCACAGCCGCGTGATATGCCAATAACTGCAATGGGACCACCGTGAGCAGCGGACTCAGCGGCTCGGGGCAGGGGGGAACAAAGACAACATCCTCGGCCAGGGATTGAATGTTGCGGTCGCCCTCGGTGGCAACGGCGATGACGTGCCCCCCGCGTGAGCGGACCTCCTCGATGTTGATCATGACCTTTTCGTACTGGCTGCCTTGCGTAGCGATAAAGACAACGGGCATGCCATCGTCGATGAGGGCGATGGGGCCGTGCTTCATCTCGGCAGCGGGCATTCCCTCGGCATGGATGTAGGAGATTTCCTTGAGTTTGAGCGCGCCTTCGAGCGCGGTGGGGTAGTTGTACCCTCGCCCGAGGAAGAGCCAGTTCTCGCGATGGGCATACTTCTGGGCGATGTTGCGGATGAGATCGTCATGCTCGAGAACGCGTTCCATCTTGTCTGGGATCTGCTCGAGTTCAGCCAGGAGCGTCGAGCAGGCGGCTTCGGACATGTGCCTGCGCCGTGCGAGATAGATCGAGATCATGGTCAGAGCCGCGACCTGTCCTGTGAACGCTTTGGTCGACGCGACACCGATCTCCGGTCCCACACGCAGATACACGCCCGCATCAGTTTCTCGTGCGATCGTCGAGCCCACGACATTGATGACGCCCAGAGCCAGCGCACCACGCTCTTTGGCTTCGGTCAGTGCGGCAAGTGTGTCTGCAGTTTCACCCGACTGGCTTACCGCGATGATGACCGTGCCTTCTTCGATGATGGGATTGCGGTAGCGGAACTCGCTGGCATACTCGCACTCGGTCGGCACGCGGGCGAAATCCTCGAACAGGTATTCACCGATCATCGCAGCGTGGAGGGCAGTGCCCTGCGCGGTCATAATGAAGCGCCGGGCCCGCACGAGTTCCTTGCTCAGCACCGAGAGTCCGCCCAGAACGATCTTGGATTCCTTGTGATCCACGCGCCCGCGCATGGCTGTGCGGATGCACGCAGGCTGTTCGTGGATCTCTTTTTTCATGTAGTGGTCGAACGTCCCAAGTTCGATCTGGTCGAGCTCGATCTCGAGTTGCTGCATCTTGGGCAGAACTTCGACGTTGTCGAGCGTCGATGTGCGGAACCCGTCGCGCGTGATGCGCACGACGTTGTAGTCGTTGATGTAGAACACCTGTGTTGTGTGTGCGACAATGGCCGAGGGGTCCGACGCGACGACGAACTCGCCGCTGCCGATACCGACGATCAGTGGCGAGCCCTTGCGGGCGCAGACGATGGTGTCGGGTTCGTGTGCACAAATTGCCGCAATGGCGTAGGCCCCGGTGACTTCGCGCAAAGCCGCTTGGACAGCCGCTTCGAGGTCGATACCTTCATCAGGGCTGTACAGTTCTCCGATGAGCATGGCCAGGACTTCGGTGTCGGTTTCGCTGACGAAGGTGTGCCCGCGCTCAGCCAGATATTGTCGTAGTGCTGCGTAGTTCTCGATGATGCCGTTGTGAACGATGGCAATGCCGTGGCGATCGTCACGGTGCGGATGGGCGTTGGATTCGGTCACGCCGCCGTGGGTTGCCCAGCGTGTGTGGGCAAGACCGAGGGTACCCATGAGGACGCCGCTGCTTTCGACCTTGGCCTCAAGGTTGGCCACGCGCCCAACGGAGCGCAGCACGGTGAGGCGCTCGCCCATGATGGCCAGCCCCGCCGAGTCGTAGCCGCGGTATTCCATCCGCTTGAGGCCTTCGATCAGGATCGGAGCTGCCTGCTTCGAGCCCAGATACGCAACGATTCCACACATGTTCGGCTTCCTCTAGGGATTCAACGTCCCCGGTGTTCTCTGGTTCATCGGTCCGGGTCATAGAAAAGGCTTGATCCCCGGGCCAAGATCATCGACGATACGCTCACTACGCCGATGTATCGTCCGAAGGTCGGTCCGGTCGGCGCTCCGTCTTGCTTCGGGCGGTTGAGTTCGCGAAAGGACGAAGGCCGGACCGCCAAAGAGTGTGCGGAGCTGACATTCGCTTGAACGATGGAGGGTCGCCATGCCTGCCCGAATCACCTGTCTTGTCGTGGGTGCAGTCCTGATTGTTGCCGGGCAAGCCTGCGCATCGGTCCCTCCTGCAGGTACGCCAAATATCGAACCGCTGGCGGGGCCAACGGTTGCTCCGTCTGATTCGGCTGCCCCGACGCTGGTCCGCTGGGGGTATGACGGTCGGCTGGTCCGGCTCGATGGGCCGATCGAAGAAACAGCCCTCGGACTGCTGAGCCTGTCCAGTGCGGAGCAATCGGCTGTCGAGGGTGTGCTTGCC